>JADMIO011485815.1_pt1 | contig 84437 bp, 79 predicted proteins | sample 8958161 | NCBI WGS metagenome assembly JADMIO01 (sample SAMN16585339, study PRJNA669376) | soil metagenome | isolation source: Crop rotation soil | place: USA: Cullars Rotation, Alabama | collected 2011 | reverse complement strand
GCCGCGACTTCAAGTCACGTGAATTCCAAGCTTCGGATCCCACTGTGCTGGAAAGACTTTATACTGATCCTGCTTGTAGACTGAGCGGAATTTAATTTCCCCCAGCCATTTGCCGCCAAAACTCACCCAGCCATCAGCTCCCCGTTCGACGTAGCGCGCCAAGATTTTTTTGGATCGCAGAAAATCCGCGACCTCTTTTCCCCTGATCCCAGACCAGCACAAGACGTAAATTATTTGATCCGTGGGCAGTTGAATCCACTCCCCGGCTTTGATATCCGCAAAGCGGAGATGGTGACTGCCCGGATAATTGCCGATTGCGAACTCTTCATCTTCCCGCGCGTCGAGCACGAAGGCCGTAGTTGGGATATTGGCAAATTCCTCATTGCTGATGCTCAGCGGAAACGTATTATTGTTTTCAAAAAATAAAGTATCCTGGACCGTGCCGTTTTCCAAAGTAGCGGGATTGACATCCGGTTGGTTGTCTGCCAGCACTCGCACATCCGAATGCTTTACGGTGTAAATTCCATTTTCGTAATTCAATGTCATCAAAACTGCATAGCGAACCACCGAACCATCGCGCTCTTTCAAAGTTAAGCCCAACGAATATTTATTCTCATCAATCATTTGAATACTGTCGAGCGCCACAGCCGTGGTGTCGCGGTACCAACCCGCGTAAGTGGGGTAATTCACGATTTGGCTTGAAACCTCATAAGCAGCCCGGGTTTCGCCGCGATTCAAATAGCCGTAATAGGTTTCGACAAATTTGGCGCCCGGATCCTTAATTTCATTGGCTGAATTAGACGCTTGGATCTCGCCTAACTTTAATTTATCCAGATTGTCCCCGGAATTTTCAAACGCGATATTCTGATCCTGCTGTTGGCTTTGTTCGATCCATTGCGCGTATTCTTGGTTTTGTTTGTATTGGGTATAAAGATATGCCCCGCCCCAGGACAGCAGGACGACTAGAATCGCCAAGCAAACCCAAAGCAATGTTTTATGCCGGAGAAAAAACGGATGGCTCTGAAAAAAAGTTTTGATAAATCCGATGGCTATCGAAAATCCCAATGCCAAAAATGTAAACACCTGCACCAGCTGCGTGCCGATATTGAAAATAAAATCGGCCGGCGGCACGGCCTGGGCTGTGTTTAAAGAGTAAACGAAAAGGATGCTTAAAAAAATGACAGCGAAAAAATATTTCATGAGGACTTAGCCTTGTTACTGTCATTATAGCACTCTCAAAGCTTATTTGTTGATTGATACCCGCCCGATCCGACAACGTTCGGGGTATACGCATGCGCCCGCCCGTACGGAACGGTGCGTTCGGGCGGGTATACGTAAACTCCAGACCGCTGTCTGGAGTTTGCTGCTCAAAAATCTTTATAAATTATTCGAGGCCCTCTGGCGAAGCGGTATGCAGGCCAGCAGCAAACCCACCAGTGGCTTGTTCCAAAGTGAAAGTCAAAGTATAGCTTGTATACGGACTGCTGGATTGATAGGTGTATGGCGTGCCGCCCGGACTGGGGTTCAGCGGCATTGAAGGCAAATAGTCGCCCATGGTAATGCCTTCCGGGCAATTCTGATGATCATCCGCACTGAGAGTTGAGGGATAGTTCCCGCAATCATTATAAAAAAGTTCCAGTCCGGTCATGATTTGGCGAATGTCAGCCAGGCGCCTCGCATCAAGCGATTTAGATCGGGCTTGTTCGAGCGGGCTTTGATAATGATGGGAGCGCTGTTCGGCAATCCCATAAATTGCCAAGCCCAAAACCGCAGCCGCGACCAGTCCAAATCCAATGTAATATTTAGTCATAAACCGATCTTAGTTGATTGATATCAATCAACTAAATTAATCCTATTTCGAAGTGATCGTAAATTCAGAGCTCAACGAAATATCGTTATAGGTTGGATTGATTATTTGTATTTTATATTTACCAGGCTTAACGTCTACTTTAACCTTGCCATCTTGGTCGCTAAAAACAGTCAAAGCAGTCCAGTAAGTATTAGCTGTATTTTGAGTGGCTGCTAATTTCGTCGTGCTGATATAACCGATAGTTTTGCCGCCGGTATCTAATAAAATAATATTGACACTCTTTGCAAAATCGCCATTCCAAGAGATAAAATTATTCGACCCTTGATAGAAATTCTCGTTTGCGGCAGGATGGTTGATGCTGTTAACTTGATAAAGATTGTTCCAAGCGGATGGCGGCGAAAGCTTGGTTTGATATGACTTCGGGATCTCATAAGTGATACAGTCATAACCTTTTTTGTGAGTTTTCGTGCCGGAGCTGCTGCCGTAGTCCATGTAGAAATCATCATAGGATGAATTTTTCTCTTTCTCACTGTCTTCAGAAAAAGTCGCACACAGCTTATAACTCGTGTCCGTGATCTTCGTAAAGTCATAACCCGCTGAGGTTTGCGGATCTTTATTATAATATTTGATATTGGGAAGATCAGACAAAGCGGCTGGCAGCTGATTATGATCCTCGTAATAATAGTTGATTTGATAACTGATGCTGTTGAAATTGCTCATCCGGGTATTGTCAAAGTTGGCAGCCATCCGCTGCGACGGCGTGCCCGCGACCACAAAGCCATAAACAATCAAACCGATCATGACGGCAGTGAGAAACCCAAACCCGATATAGTGTTTCGTCATGGCGCTCATACTTTACCGTCCTGTCTGACTTCAAATGCAAAGTAGGCGAAAATTCCGCCGGAGACCAGCAACGTCACGATTAGATGACAGATAGAATTCCCCATGAACTCGTTTCCTTTGACAAAACTATACACTGTGCCATCCACCCGGATGATCATGGCCATAAAAGTCCAAATCAACGCCAGATAAATTGCGACTTTTCGGATTTTCGCTTGCCTCACCTCTGGCCGCTTGGTGATCAAGGACCGCAGTCGGAGAGCCAAAAACGCAAACAACGGAAATCCGACCAGTAAACTGGAAATATAAACCGGCACTAGATAATCGGAGTAATAAGAAAAACTGTAATAGTTATCCGTCACGGCCTTCACTGCAATTTTAGTGTCCACCAAGTGATGCAGCAGTCCTGCCGCGCCTGTGGCGGCAAACGCCAGAGAAATAAACATCAAGACATACTCAAACGCGGCCCACAAACCTAAATCAGAAGCATTGTCTTTGGGCGTCCCAACCTGCATGGTTAGGCTTTCCGTAGGAGAACTCACGGCGGCTGATAAGGCGAGGTTGACTGCGTCTGCCGGCCACCCGCTTTGTAATAACTGTGCTTTAATTTCCGCGTCTGTCCGGCCGTGAGCCCGCGAATCGCTCACAAATTTGCGTAATTCTGCGTTTTCCATTGATTTTGGTTTCTTAATTAATACTACGAGGGTGCATTAATTATTATGCTTACGTTAAAAAAAGTCAAAAGTTCGACCAATGAATGGATTCTCGTTTAGCCTTTAAACTTGCCCCAGAATCCTTCATCCACGTCCACGGCCTCGCCGTGATCATCGGCTAATTTTTTGAAAACTTCTTTTTCTTTCTTAGTTAGTTTTGTGGGTGTAATGACTTTGACAGTCACAAAATGATCACCACGGCCGCCGCCGTTGAGCACTGGCGCGCCGCGGCTTTTCAGCCGGAAAACTTTACCGGTCTGAGTGGCTGGTGGAACTTTTAACTCAATTTTGCCATCCACGGTGTCCACCATGACTTTGGTCCCGAGTGCGGCCTGATAAAAACTCAGCGGAATTTCCGAATGTACGTCAGCGCCTTCGCGCCTAAGAGTCGAATGCCCAGCCACATGCAACCGCAAATACAAATCACCGAAATTCGAACCCTTGTATCCCACTTCCCCTTCGTTGCTGACTCGAATCCGCTGGCCATCCTCTACGCCGGCTGGAATTTTGATTTTCAAAGTCTTCGTCCGCCGTTTGTGTCCGGAGCCCTTGCAGACTGCGCAGGCCCGATCCGGGACTTTGCCAGAGCCGTCGCACACATCACAGGTGCTGATCGCGGATGCCACACCGAAAATCGTCCGGCGCTGGACTTTGATCTGGCCCTGGCCATGACATTTGGGACAAGTCGAAACTTTCGCCCCCGGCTCAGCCCCTGATCCCTGACAGTGCTCGCAGACATCCTTTTTCTCCAGGGAAATTTCCTTTTCCACGCCGAATACCGCTTCGTCAAAGTCAAGATTTAGGTCCATTTCCAAATCCACGCCGCGTTCGCGCCGACCGCGCTTGCTGCCGGCGCCCCCAAACATGTCGGAAAAAATATCAAACGCGTCTTCAAAATCCACATTAAATCCGCCGTTGTTAAATCCAAACCCCTGGGCAAAGTCCTGCGGATTGAACCCACTGTACCCTGCACCCTGTCCCCTGACCCCTGCTGTCCCAAACTGATCGTACTGGGAGCGCTTATTGGGATCAGACAAAACCTGGTAAGCTTCGTTGATCTCCTTAAATTTCTCGGCGCTGCCGCCGCCCTTATCCGGATGGTGTTCATGCGCCAGTTTCCGATAAGCTTTTTTAATCTCATCCGGACTGGCAGTTTTGGATACGCCTAATGCTTGATAATAATCAGTTGCCATATTAAATCTCTAATTTTTCGACTTCAATCGCGACTTTCGATAAACGGAAAAACTTTAATAAGAATAAAATTCTAAAGATAAGCCAAGTGAGAAGCAAGGACAGCCAGCGGAGTAAAAATGAAAATGTGCTCAACAGTCCGACGATGATCACTGTAAAGATCAAAGGAAATAATCCGGTGTATTTTTCCGCTGAATTCCTGATGCGCTCCACAGCATACGTGGCTGCCACTTCTGAGAGCGGCTGGTCCTCTGAAGTCTGGATATTGAACTGGCGGAAAAACTGCTGTTTGGTCTGTTCCAGATATTCTTGGCGATAATCTGCCGGAATCTTATCATAGTCCGGCACCTGTTTGCGGGTTTCGGTTTCCAGATACTGCCGCAGCGTCTGGTTTAAATCCACGCCGCCACCGCCCTGCCGGGTCAGATATGCCGCGCTTTTCGCGGCCGAGTGCCCAAAAGCCTGATAAAACCCATCCGGGTTGGCTTTAAATTCCGCGGAGGTATTGTAATAAATATTTATACCGAGCAGCAGGAGGACTGCATAAATAATCGGCGCCACGCTGCCGGCAAACACCCGTTGGATGGAAAAATTTTGCCGGGAACGCTCTTCCGTCCGAATCCGCCGCTCAAACAAAAACACCAAAGCGACAAACACCACTCCGCCAAGCATCACAATCCAATTTTTGGGAAAAATGGCCACATAGCCAATTAAGATCAGAGCCTCCATCCCTCTTTGATACGAAGCGTTGGTGCTGACTAGCCCGAATAACATAAGAAACGCGATCGCTAGACCAGTCACCAACGTTGGCCAGATCCAAAACAATAATGTTTTGTCGGTAAACAGCGCGCTCTGAATCAAGCTAAAATCAATCAATAAAGTCAGCAGGCTCATCAAAGCCAAAGCTAAAACTTTTACCGTTCGAATTATGTTTTTGTTTTCGGTTAATTCCATTATTGAGTTTTGAATCCAATTTCGGAACTGCTGGGGGCTGAAGCTTCGGTAATTTTTCCAAACTGTTGTTCGTATTTGCTCAAATTCTCGCTTAAAGCCTGGACCATGCGCTTGAAGTGTCCGGGGCTGGTAATAATCTTCGCTGTAGCGATTCCCTGCCCGGGCGGCGGAAAGAAAGAGATATGAATAAAGTCTAACACAAACTCTTCCTTGTTGTGGGAAATAAACACATTGTTGGAATAAGTTCCCTTCAAAACCTCATCCGGGACCTTGATATTGATATTCTGTGGTTGTTGATTGTCCATAAAATTCGCGTAACGCGTAGCGTGAAGCGTGAAACGAAACGTTATACGTTACGCGCTCCACACTTCACGAATTAATTATTTCTGTTCCTTGCTCACGTCTTTAAACTCCGCATCCACCGGCCCCTTGTCCGCCGAAGAGGCGGATTCTTCAGCTTTGGGTTGAGCTTCAGCGCCAGCGGCTGCTCCAGTTTGCTGCGCATTCTGGTACATCGCCGCGCCGACTTTCTGAATCGCGCTAGATAATTCATCCATGGCTTTTTTGATCGGATCCAGTTCTGGCTTGTCTTTCACGGCTTTCAAGGCCTCAATTTTATCCGTAACTTCTTTTTTATCAGCTTCTGTAACTTTCTCGCCCGCATCTTTGAGAGTCCGCTCCGAAACTGCGATCAATGTATCGGCCTGATTTCTGGTTTCCACCACTTCGCGGTTTTTCTTGTCTTCTTCCGCGTGCATTTCCGCTTCCTTCTTCATGCGCTCCACTTCGTCTTTGGACAAAGTCGAAGAACCGGTAATCGTGATGTTTTGCGACTTGCCTGTGGCTTTGTCTTTCGCTGTGACCTTAAGGATACCGTTGGCATCAATATCAAATGTGACTTCCACTTGCGGCACACCTCTCGGAGCTGGCGGAATGCCATCCAGATGAAACTTGCCCAATGATTTATTATCTTTTACAAATGGCCGTTCGCCCTGCACCACATTGATTTCGACAGAAGTTTGGTTGTCAGCCGCGGTGGAAAAAGTCTGGGATTTGGAAGTCGGAATCGTGGTGTTGCGGTCAATCAAAGGTGTGGCCACGCCGCCCAAGGTTTCCAAACCCAAAGTCAGAGGCGTGACATCCAGCAATAAAATTTCTTTGCCCTGCACATCACCGGACAAAACTCCGGCCTGAACAGCCGCGCCTTTGGCCACAGCTTCCATGGGATCAATCCCGCGCTCCACTTGCTTGCCGATATATTCTTCCACAAACTTCGCTACTACCGGCATGCGAGTCGGGCCGCCGACCAAAATAATTTTATCAATATTCGCTGGTGTCAGTTTCGCATCAGTCAAAGCCTGCTCTACTGGATGCTTCATGCGGGCCACAATCGGCTTTACTAATTCTTCTACCTGGGATCGAGTTAGTTTCTTGTTCAAATGTTTGGGTCCGGCAGCATTGGCAGAAATAAACGGCAGGTTGATGTCCGTTTCCAAAGTTGTGGACAGTTCAATTTTGGCTTTCTCCACACCCTCGCGCACGCGGTTCATGGCCATTTTATCCTGGGTCAAATCCAAATCATTTTCTTTCTTGAATTCAGCCACGATAAAATCAATCAGCGCCTGATCCATGTCCTTGCCGCCCAGTTGCGTGTCTCCCGAAGTGGACAAGACTTCAAATGTCGCCTGGCCATCCGCTTCGCCAAAATCCATGATCGTCACATCCAGAGTGCCGCCGCCCAAATCAAACACCAGGATTTTTTGATCCTTGCCGGTTTTATCCAAGCCATAAGCAAACGCGGCGGCTGTGGGCTCATTGATCACGCGCACCACTTCCAGTCCGGCAATCTCGCCCGCATTTTTCGTGGCCTGCCGCTGGCTGTCATCGAAATATGCCGGCACGGTAATCACGGCCTTGGTCACAGGCGCGCCTAAGTAGGCTTCCGCGTCTTTTTTAATTTTCTGCAATAAGAAAGCGGAGAGCTGTTCTGGCGCGTATTCTTTCCCGCCTAATTTGTATTTATAATCCGTGCCCATCTTGCGCTTGAATTCAAACGCGGTGCCTTCCGGATTGGTCACGGCTTGGCGCCTAGCTGGTTCACCGACCAAAAGCTGGCCGTCCTTGGTAAACGCGACATAAGACGGAAAAGCTTTGCCCGCCATGGTCTGGCCCTCAGCCGATGGAATAATCACAGGCTTGCCCGCTTCCATCACTGACGCTGCTGAATTTGATGTACCCAAATCAATTCCTATAATTTTTGGCATAAAATAAATCCTTTCTAATTATGTGATACGAATAACTACGCTATGCGAATCTACGGATATGCGAATTAAGCTTAGATTTGCATATTCGCGTCATTCGCATGAATTCGTAGATTCGTATCATACTTGTTTCCCGACCGCGACCTTGGCCGGGATGATAACTTGGCCGTTAAGCATAAATCCTGGTTGAATCTCTTTGATAATCTCGCCTTGTGATCCGTCCACTTCTTCCACGGCTTCGTGCAGTTTCGGATCAAACGGCTGACCTACAGTTTTAATTTTGACTACGCCCAATTCTTCCATGTTTTTTTCCAGCTGCAGGATGGTCGCTTTCAGTCCGGTCAGCCATTCAGTGTACTTTGGATCCTGCGGCGCAAAGCTCAACACTTGTTCCAAATTTTGCAGAGTGGGCATGAGCTTGAGCACGGTCAGTTCTTTGGCGTGCTGTAAAATTTCCACTCGTTCGGCCGCCGTGCGCTTGCGAAAATTTTCAAAGTCCGCGGCAGCGCGTTTCCAGTTGTCCATTAATTCCTCATTTTTCGCTTGTAATTCTTCGATCGTGGGTTGTACTTGTTCGTCTGACATAATTTTTTTCTCTGGGCCATCCCGGACGCCGCAATTGTTTAATCCATAATGCGGCGATCCGGGATCTTAATAAAGCTTTGTCTAGATCCCGGATATTCCGCCTTGGATTATTCTTTACCTTGCGGAATTCCGGGATGGACTCGATATAGTTAAAATTTAATTTGAGTTAATGTTGGATAATTAATTACAGCGGATGTCGAAGACATTGATCCAACCACACTAGCTATCGGTTCTATCGTATTTTCTCGGGATTTACCCCAATCAATAAATTTAAAATAATCACTAGGAGCTTTTTGTTCAATAACGTACTTTGGTTTTGGTAAGTCGATTTGAGGTATCATAATTTTTTACCACTTAATAATAAAAATAATCATTGCAGTCCCAGAAATCAATTTTGATAAATAGGAAATGATCGATAAATTTTTCGCGTACGACATGCGCTTGGGGCCGATAATCCCGATGATACCCTTTTTCCCGTCGCGCATCTTCACGTTGGAAACAATCAAACTCAAATTTTTCGGCACTGGCACTGGCGATTCGCCGCCAATGATCGCTTCCGCATTCAAATCCGATTTTTTCACTAACTTGCTGGCGTGTTCGTCAATATTTTCCAAAAGTTGGGCGACTTTCTTCATAGTCTTGCTGTCTGAAAATTCCGGGTCCCCGATAATATGCGATAAACCCGTAGCCGAAGATTCATTGGGAAGCAAAGCAAACGCGGCTTGGCCGGAAACTTGGGCCAGCAAACTCGAGATCGAACGCCCGAGCTGTTCATGCTGGGCATGCAGTTTGCCCAATTCAGTTTTCAAAAGCCGACGCTCTTTTTCGGATAATTCAAACCGGCGCATCAGTTCGTTGACGAAAAACCGGTAGCCTTTATCTGTCGGAATCCGGCCCGCAGATTTGTGCGGCTGGAAGATAAACCCGGCTTTTTCCAGCTCCCCCATTTCATTGCGAATCGTGGCTGAGGATTCATTAAAGTGGTATTTATCCACTAACTCCTTCGACCCCACGGGATTGGCCGTTTCCGAGTATTCCTTGACTATTGCAGCCAAAATCTTTTGTTGTCTGAGTTCCATAGATAATTAACGAAAATATCGAATTTGCGAGGAGGCCGTCGTAAAGCCTTAGCTTGGCGGCCGACGAAGCAATCTAATCCTTCAAATAGACTGCCGCGCAACCGCCTAAATTTAACCCTCGACTTTGCGGTTGCTCGCAGATTCGGCTCTTTTTTTGCTTATCAGCCTTTTAGCACTTGAATTACCAGAGTGCTAAATAATTATATTATTGGCACTCCAGCCTGTCAAGTGCTAAAAACCGCACACTTTGCTATATTCTAAGGTGCGGTTTTTAGCATCCCCGACGTACCGAAATTAATATCATTTGAGATCGGGGATCTATTACTAGCCTGTTGTCCAAATAAAAAAACTAAGGTTGTTTGGTTGCTGTCCCAAAAAAACTTAGTCAATCACGAACAGGTGAAACGCGTGCCCAAAACGGCGGAGTGTCGTTGTAACTATCTTTTACAATCACCGTCTCTTCGACCAAGACCTTTGTTCCTTTTCCCAATTTGGAGTGGGAACCCGCATCTGCGAAGAAGGGGGTCTTGGCTGGAGAAATCAAGGGATCACCGTGCTTGGGTTGTCCATTTTTCCAATACCCAGAAACGAAAAGATCGAGATCCACGAGCAACCGGATGCAGTCGCCCTTTACAGGACGGCGATTTGGATTTTTCTCGGATTTTTTGCCCAAGATTTCAAACGAAGGAACGTTGTAAGCGTTCAGCGTAACCCAAGCAGTGTTATACCCAAGCGTTTTCCATGGATCAGCTGGGACCGGCCCCCCGAGCCACTGAGCCGACGCCGACGTTGCCAAAATCGCGAAAGCTACGGCGAATAGAATCAAGCGTTTCATGCCGCCTCCTTGAAATTCAACCACCTTTATTTGAATACTACCCTCAAGCAAACCAGGCGTCAAAAAAACCGGGGCTTCGTCCGCGACGAAGCCCCCGGATAAAACTACTACTCTTGAACCGAGAACGTTTACTGCAGTGTGAAGTTGACTGTGACGGTCATGATGACCGGCACGGGCTGGCCATTGAGAAACGTGGGGGTGAATTCCCACTGACGCACGGCCGCGAGGGCAGACGCATCCAGGAGCGGAATCGAGCGCAGGATTCGGGCATCAAGAACCCTGCCGTTGACCCCGATCGTGGCTTCGATGATCACCACGCCCTGCACGCGCGCGCTCTGCGCAATCGTCGGATAGACCGGCGCCACATCACGGGTTTTCTGCGGCCGCTGGACTTTGCCGCCCACGATCACCGGCTTGAGCGGCTCGTTCACCACCGGTGGCGGTGGGGGTGGCGGTTCGGAGTTGAACACTCCGGGTGGCACTCCATCGTTGCCAGGTATTTCTCCAGGCGGACCCGGAACCGCTACCCGACGTTCCGGCGGGTCACTGAACCCATTCGGCGGCTTCAAGGGCGGTCCTGGTGGATCGTTCGTGGATCCAGTCGGTGGCTTGGGTTCCGTCGGCTGGCGTGGAGGCGTGGGTGGGGGCGGTGGCGTGGGTGCTGCGGCCACGCTCATGAACCTCAACAAGGTAGCGGGCGGATTGGGCAGAGCATCCAAAGCCATCAACGGCACGATAATCAGTGCCCCAATGATGGCCAGATGTGCCAGGAGTACAAGTGGTACCGCATACCACTTTTTGGCGCCTCCCACGTGGACGGACGGATCCACGACGTCGCCGAACATGTCTTTAGGCACGCTTCTACCTCCTTAGAAACTGTGTTGACGAAACTCCCTCCCTATATATCTGCCACTGGGTGCTTTCACAGCAGGCCCAGGTTGTTCAGGCAATCTGTATAATTTAATTCTACTCCTCTCGGATAACAAATAAATCCCAAAGTCAAGACCAAAAGAAAAAGCCGAAGGACTTCTGGTCTAACGGCCTAATGTTTGGTGCTTGTGTCGGCAGGAAATCCAGTGAGCAAGAAGCGACCGGCTTCGGCGCCCGTAATACCCTCTGACGCTTCGCAAATCTTATTGAATCGATCAGCGCATTCCTGGCACTCATCGATCCTTCGCCCGAGTTCTATCATTTGGGCCTCGGGAAGATCGACTCCGACCATATCAATCATCTCATCCTCACTCACATGGACATGCATCTAAGCTTCCTCCTGCACAAGATCATTGACGTGCGCTGGCAATTACGCTGACTGCTTCATCTGCTTGGGCTCGGAAAACGCCAGGGCTGTCCGGCCGGTGTACATGGTCTCCTCGATCGACCGCGTCAGTGACCGATAGTGAGGATGGATCACAACTTCTGGAAACGCTTCGATCCGGAGCTTGAAGGAAAAAATCAACGATCGCTTCTTCCACGACCTGACTTCACGAATCTCTGGTTTCCAGCACTCCGGCGATCGAGAAGACCGAAGAAGATATTCCCAGTCACGGCGAAGCTTGGACCACAGCCAATAATTGCCCAGCCGTTCGAAGAAACCCCACGAAAACTCCTGTTCGATCTCCACGATTCGTTCCGGCAAACCTGATCCTTCGTGCTGAATCGTGAGAAATCGAACCTGATAATCGTAGCCCATGTCGCGCGTGATTCTGCGCCGGATCCTCTCGATGAAATCAGCGTCCCATTGCCTTTCCACCATACAGCCTCCTACTGAAAAGGATCGCCTAGCGATCCTTTTGTTTGTTACTTGACTTTAACAGCTTTGAGCACCTTTGCCAAGTATTGGCCGGTGTAACTGCGTTTGACCTTGGCCACATCTTCGGGTGTGCCGATGGCTACCACTTCCCCGCCTTTGTTGCCGCCTTCGGGGCCCAGATCAATCACCCAGTCAGCGGATTTGATAACATCCAGGTTGTGTTCGATTACTAAGACAGTGTTGCCTTTTTCTACTAGTCGAGCCAGCACACCCATCAATCTTTTCACATCATCAAAGTGCAAGCCCGTGGTCGGCTCGTCTAAAATATAAAGAGTACGGCCAGTGGAGGCGCGAGATAATTCGGAAGATAATTTAATGCGCTGGGCTTCCCCGCCTGATAAGGTTGTCGCTTGTTGACCCAGATGCATATAGCCTAAGCCCACCAAGGATAACGTTTCCAGTTTACGCGCAATCAGCGGCACGGCCCGGAAGAACACGTGCGCTTCATCTACTGTCATTTCCAACACATCCGAAATATTTTTGCCTTTGTAGTGAATATCCAAAGCTTCTTTGTTGTAGCGCTTGCCTTTGCACTCTTCGCAGGCCACATACACATCCGGCAAAAAATGCATTTCAATTTTGATCACGCCATCGCCGCCGCAAACTTCGCATCGGCCGCCTTTGACATTGAAACTGAATCGCCCGGCTTTGTACCCGCGCATGCGCGCTTCCTGCGTGGCCGCAAACAAATCGCGGATATAGGTAAAGACCCCGGTGTAAGTGGCTGGGTTTGATCTGGGCGTGCGGCCGATTGGTGATTGGTCGATGTTGATGACTTTGTCGATATTTTCAATGCCTAAAATTTTCTTGTGTTCGCCTGGCGATTCTTTGGCATTGTAAAAATACGCAGACAGAGATTTGGCTAAAATTTCATTAAGCAAAGTCGATTTGCCCGAGCCGGAGACGCCGGTTAAGCAGACAAATTTGCCCAGTGGAATTTCCACATCCACGTTTTTGAGATTGTGCTCAGTGGCGCCGATAATTTTAATGGTTTTGCCATTGCCTTTTTTGCGGGCCGTCGGCACGGCCACCAACTCACTGCCGGATAAATATCGACCGGTCAGGGAATTTTTATCCTTCGCCACCTGCGCCGGGGTCCCTTCAGATACGAGTTGGCCGCCGTGCTTGCCAGCGCCCGGGCCAATGTCCACGACCCAATCCGATTCCCAGATGGTTTCTTCGTCGTGTTCAACGACAATCACAGTATTACCCAAATCGCGCAAATTTTTCAGGGTTTTCAGCAAACGATTGTTGTCGCGCTGGTGCAAACCGATCGAGGGCTCATCCAAAATATACAGCACGCCGGTTAAGCCAGAGCCGATCTGCGTCGCCAAGCGGATGCGCTGAGCTTCCCCGCCAGACAATGTATCTGCACTGCGATCCAAAGTTAAGTAATTCAAGCCCACATCCTGCAAAAATTTCAGTCGCGCTACGATTTCTTTAAAAATCTGGTGCGCGATTTTCATGTCTTTCTCCGACATTTTCTTGGGCAGCTGCTCGGTAAAAATCACGGCTTCATCAATGCTATAATTGGACACATCCACAATTGATTTGCTATCGATCGTCACGGATAAAAATTCCGGCTTCAATCTTTTGCCTTTGCAGGTCGGACATTTCTGGATCCGCATGTACTGCTCGATCTCGCCGCGCATATAATCCGAATCAGTTTCTTTGTATTTGCGCTCCAAATTCGGAATCACGCCTTCAAAAGAAGTAAACCGCTCAAACCCCGATTCATCCTGGATTTTAATTTTGCGATCTTCGGTGCCGTAGAGGATCGCATCCAAAAATTTCTTGGGCAGATCGCGAACCGGCGCATTGATGGAAAATCCATATTCGCGGGCCACTGCATCCAGGACACGAGAATACCACGACAGCCTGGAAGTCGTTTTGCTCCACGGCCGGATCGCGCCTTCGGCCAAAGTTAATTTCGGATTCGGAATGACTAAGTTTGGTTCAATTTCGAGACGAGTGCCCAAGCCAGTACAGTCCGGGCAAGCGCCGTGCGGTGAATTAAACGAAAAATTGCGCGGGTTAATCTCTGGCAAATTCATGTGGCCTTCTGGACAGGCAAAATTCGAAGACAAAATCATTTCCTCCACCTTATCCCCATTACCCCCCTTACTCCCATTACCACCGTTTTCCCCTTTCTGGATAATCACGGAGTCATTGCCCAGATCTAGGGCTGTTTCCAGCGAATCCGCCACTCTCGCCCGATCCCCCGAGTCCAGCGAAATCCGATCCACCACGACATCGATCGTGTGCTTCTTTTTCTTGTCGACATTCAGCTGCATGGCTTCGGTCAAATCCATAATCGTGCCATCAAACCGCACGCGACTATAACCAGACCGTCGGGCTTCTTCCAGTAAATGCTTATGCTCACCTTTTTGATCTTTAATCATAGGCGCCATAATCACAATTTTCGTATCCGGCGGCAGCGCCATAATCTGATCCACCATTTGGGTGACACTTTGGCCGCTGATCAATTTCCCGCAAACCGGACAATGCGGCACGCCCACGCGCGCAAACAATAATCTTAAATAATCATAAATTTCCGTGACTGTGCCGACAGTGGAACGTGGATTGTGCGAAGCGCTCTTTTGGTCAATCGAAATCGCCGGTGACAAGCCTTCGATTTTATCCACATCCGGCTTATCCATCAATCCCAAAAACTGCCGGGCATAAGCGGACAGGGATTCCACGTATCGTCTCTGCCCTTCCGCATAGATGGTGTCAAAGGCCAGGGAAGATTTTCCCGAACCCGAAAGACCCGTGATCACCACGAGTTTGTTTCTGGGAATATCCAGATTGATATTTTTCAAATTGTGCACCCTGGCCCCGCGAATGACAATTTTGTCGGACATAGGGGGTTACTCTGGTTTCTTAAAATTAGCGACAACTAGACAGCCCTCTTGAGAAAGGGCCAAAATTAAAGCCAACATAGTATACATAAAAAAAACCGCCGGCGCAAGACCTCGGAAAAGAGATCCAGACCAGGGTTATTTGCCCAGAAAAGCGAGAGCGTCCGCCACACCCAGATCGATCAGCCGGTTGAGACGACGATAGTCGTCATCCACAACCGAGCGCAGCGGGTTTGGCTGCCGAAGTCGAATCAGCTTCACGGCCGGGTGGGAGAACAGGGCTTCATGATCGCGTCGACGTGTCTCGGCGGTGCGCAGCAGTTGCCGAATCGGATAAGGCGTGATCAGCGACACCGCACGGCAGAAAAATTCTTCGGCGCGGTGAGGCCGATAATTCTCAGGCCGGTTGTACACGACGACGACTTCGTCGTGGCCCTGATCCAGCGCGTACCGCAGGGGCAATGATACGGCGAGTCCCCCATCCAGCACCCAACCATACTTGTCGACCCAGACCCGACCATAGAGGCCGGGCACGGCACACGTCCCCCGCTGCAGATCCCAGATATTTTGAGGCGTCGGACGCGCGAAGATCGCTGCCCCTGTTTCAAACTGCGTGAGGACCACGGTCAACGTGGTGCGGGAATCGAAGATGGCCTGAATATCCATCCGATCTGGCCCCTGCTGAAACCGGCGGATGAGATAATCCAGAGCCAAGAACTTCTCGCCCTGGAACGGATGCCACAGATTCAGCAGCTGGGTCGAGTCCACGCCCAGCCGCCAGACGTGTTCCATGATATGCGGTTGATTCGCTACCAGGAACGCGGCGCCAAATACCGAGCCCGAAGATGCGATCACTTCGTCGAAATACCCCACACCCAAACCACGAGCCAGGGTCGCAGCCACGCCTGCGTCGTAAGCAGTCATGAGCATGCCAGCGCCGAAGACCAATGCTCGACTCATCGAAAACCTCCTTCGAATTGGGATGCATGTATGGATTTGCCATGCAGTCCCTCCTTAGACGCGAAGCGTTTAAGAAAGTATAATACTTTCATGCCTAAACTGCTAGATCAAAAACTTCAAGATCTGCCCCAGAAACCCGGGGTGTATATTTTCAAAGATACCAAGGGGTTGGTTTTGTATGTGGGCAAGGCCGTGAAATTAAAAAATCGAGTTTCTTCATACTTTAAAAAAGACGGCGGCGATAATCGCGGGCCGCGGATTGAGCTGATGATTTCGCAGATTGCGGATTTAGACTTCACGCTCACGGATAATGAACACGAAAGCTTGCTGCTGGAAAAAAGTTTTATCAATCAGCTGAAACCGAAATACAACGTCGATCTCCGGGACGATAAAAATTATTTATTTATCAAAATCAACATTAAGGATGAAATTCCGACTGTCACTTACGACCGCCAACCCAGAGATAAAAACGCCAAATTTTTCGGGCCGTATACCTCGGGCCTGAAAGACACCTTGCGTTTGGTTCGCAAAATTTTTCCCTATTGCGCCAATAAAAAAGTCGGAGATAAGCCTTGTTTCTATTATCACATCGGCAAATGTCCGGGTGTCTGTTTCGGCAAAATCAGCCTGGAAGATTACCGAAACAATTATATTCGAAATATTATGCAGTTTCTGGAAGGCAAACAAACCGACGTGCTGCATCATTTGCAAACCCAGATGCGCCAATACGCCGCGCAAAATAAATATGAACGGGCAGCCAAGGTCCGCGATCAAATTTTTGCGCTCAACCGGATTATGGAGCGGCAAAAACTAATTTACCCGGTCAAAGTTAGTGAAGATGTGTTTAGTTTGCACTGCGAAGCCGTGGCAGTGGTGAATTTATTCAAAATCCGAGAAGGCAAATTAATTCAAAAAGAAAATTTTGTGCTCGAGAACACCAAACAAGCAACCCCACAAGAAATTATGCAAAGTTTTCTCGAACGATATTATCTGGATACCGACAGTATTCCGAAAGAAATTCTTTTGCCCGTGCCCATAAACCAAGACGAGCTGCTCCCCGTCTTCATCGGCCGCTCCATCCCGAAAATCAATGTCCCAACCCGGGGTAAAAAATTGGAACTCCTCAAACTCGGCACCGAAAACGCCAAACAATACTTGGAATCTACCTCAGACAAACATTTACTGGAAGAAGCGCGGTTACTTGCCTCTCTCAAAGAACTCCAACGAGTCCTGGATCTGCCCGAACTCCCCGCCCGCATGGAATGTTTCGATATTTCCAATATCCAAGGCACCAACGCCGTGGGTTCCATGGTCGTGTTTGATTATGCTCACCCCAAAAAAGACCAGTACCGCAAATTCAAAATTCGCAAAAAGCAAACTCCGGATGACTTTGCCATGATGACCGAGATGCTCGAGCGGCGGTTTAAAAGGAGTGTAAAGGGTGAAAGGGGTGGAATGGGAGAAAAGGGAGTAGGGACTGAAGATCCCCTTACCCCCATTACTCCCCTTTGGCCCCTGCCCAATCTTATTATTATCGATGGCGGCAAGGGACAACTAAGTTCTGCTGTCAGCGTTTTAAAAAAATATAAACTGAACATTCCGATTATCGGATTAGCCAAACGCCTCGAAGAAATATTTTTGCCCGGCAAACCAACTCCGATCCGGTTGCCGGAAAATTCCGCGGCGCTGTTTCTCCTGCAACGCATCCGCGACGAGGCGCATCGGTTTGCGATTACCTATCACCGCCAGCTGCGCTCAAAAAGTTCTGTGGCTTCGGTACTCGATACGATTCATGGCATCGGTCCTACCAAAAAACGACTGCTTCTGCAAAAATTCGGCTCTGCCCGCAAGGTGCACCAAGCTTCGCTCACAGAACTAGCAGAGATTGTGGGCTCTAGCGCCGCGGAAAAAATCAAGGCTTCGCTTTAAGCGACTAACCTGCTATATTGTAAACAAGAATGGAGGAACGAATGCGCCCAGTCACAGTGGCCTTCCTGTTTCTTTTCCTCGTGCCCTCATTACAGTTACGCAATCAGTCGGACCGCCAGATTCTCAACCGTGTTCATGGCTATTGGCAGGCCATGGAGAAATGGAATTTCGACAAAGCCTGGTCATTCTTCGGCGCCCGAATGCGCGAAAGTACAGGCAGGGATTCCTTTCTAAGTGAGGCCAAGCAATGGCAAGGAATAGTCACTCTTCGGCGCACCGGCAATTCGACCTTGGAATTTACCACCACTGGCGAAGGCATCTACGAAAGACGAATGGTCATTGCCAGTACGCCCATTCACGTCAAAATGAATAACCGAATCGTCGAGGAAAAAGAGCTCGATGTTCCATGGCTGACGTATTGGGTGTTTGAAAGACCGCCAGGCGTAACCAGATTCGACTGGTATATGGTGAAGAACCATCCGCAATAATAGAACCCGAAGCAACCGGAGTTCTATTTTTTATCATCAAACTCATTGACACAAACTTGGTTTTCTGACAAAATAGTGGGGCGATTATTTTTAGTTTATCTTTTAACTTTTGTCTTATTTTATGCATATTCCTTCGATTCATATCTCCCAAAATCTTCTCATTTTTGCCCTGATTATTATAGATGTGTTGTTGATTATCAGTATCTTACTCCAACAGCGTGAAGGCGGCCTGTCCACGGTTTTTGGCGGCGAAGGTTCGGTTTATCGCAGCAAAAGAGGCATCGCTCTGGGCTTGCATTACTTCACTATTTTTTTGGTGATTGCATTCTTGGCCCTATCCGTGGGCATCCTCTTTATCAAAAAGTAGTTTGAATGCGGAATTTTTGGTTACAATTCAAAAACTTTTTTCTAAACCTGGGAAATGGCTTGCGGCTCCTGTTCAAACTCAAGCGCCAGCAAATTCCCCAAATTTTGGAAAATTTTTCCAAACAAGAAGTTTACGTTCTCCTAGCCACCCTGCTGGTCATGGTTCTCTCTGGTGGCTTTTTACTTATCCAGGCGTTTTCGGATCAAGGCCCGGGGCCGCACTTTGGCGGTGAGCTGACAGAAGGGTTGGTGGGCCAGCCGCAGTTTATCAATCCCGTCCTGGCTCTCACCAGCAGCGTGGATACTGACCTTAGCCGAATCGTCTACGCGCAGCTGTTAAAGTTTGATCAGGACCAGAATCTAGTCGCGGATTTAGCCCAGGATTTGCCAGAGGTCAGCAAGGACCAAAAAACTTATACCTTAACTCTCAAACCAAACCTCAAATGGCAGGATGGCAAGCCGCTGAATGCGGACGATGTCCTGTTTACGATCCAAACCATCCAAAATGCGGATTTCGAATCACCACTGCGGCCGAACTGGGCGCGGGTCAAGGTGGCTAAAATCGACGATTTGACTCTGACCTTTCAGCTGCGAGAAGTCTCCGCGTCGTTTATGACTAATTTTGCGTTAGGAATAATTCCCAAACACGTCTGGGAAAATTTATCGCCGCAAAATTTCCGACTGGCCGACACCAATCTCAATTCCATCGGCAGCGGGCCGTTTGCCATTCGAGAAATTAAAAAAACTTCAGACGGCAATATCAAATCCATCACGCTGCGCAGCAATAATAATTACTACCAGGGCGAGCCTTACATCAGCACCCTGACTTTCCGTTTTTACAATGACTACGATGGCCTGATCAATGCTTACCAGGGCAAAGAAATCCAAAGTTTGGGCTACGTGCCGTTTGATAAAAAAGCCTTCCTGGCGGACAATGACAAGGTCAATCAATACCGGGCCAACCTCCCCCAGTACCAAGCCGTATTTTTTAATTTTAAGAATCCGCTCCTGGCGGAAAAGGCCGTGCGCCAGGCGCTCTGGCTTAGTACCGACCGCTCCCCGATTATCAATGACGTGTACAATGGCAACACGGCCGCGTCTTACGGCCCTATCCTGCCGGGCAGCTTAGGCTTTAATTCTGCTATTGAAACCAGTGTGCACTTTGATCTTACCGAAGCCAATGCCTTGCTCGAAAAAAACGGCTGGATTCTGAATCCGGATACGAATATCCGCGAAAAAACTTCAGGCAAAACCAAAACCAGTCCCGGAGTGCAAAAACCCTTGGAATTTAATTTAGCTTTGAGCGGCAGTTTGGTGCTGAATGTCAAAACCGCGCAAATCTTGCAAGCCCAATGGGCACAAATCGGGGCCAAAATTAATTTGATTGTAGTGGGGCCTAGTGATTTAGAAACGCAATACATCCGGCCTAGGGCTTTTGATGCCCTGCTGTTTTCTGAAAACGTGGGCTCAGACCCGGATCCGTTTCCTTTCTGGCACAGCACGCAGATCCGCGATCCCGGATTGAATCTCTCCGGCTTTAGCAACCAGGAGGCGGATAAACTCCTCACGGACGCGCGACAAAATTCAGATGCCGCGAGCCGGACCAAAGATTATCTGCGCTTTCAAGAAATTATCAATGGCGAAATCCCCGCAATCTTCCTGGTTCGTTCACTTTATATTTACAAAGTGCCCAAAAAAATCCAGGGCTTAAGTCTCGAAAATATCGTCCAGCCTTCCGAGCGCTTCCTGGATATCAATCGTTGGTATTACGAAAAGTAACCCGTCCTTTCAACAACTCCCCCGCACTACCTAACCCTTTAGTACCCCCTCTTTGGTTAAAGAGGGGGTGAAACTGCTACCGAGCGCTGAGGGTTCGGTCGCCCCCTCCTCTCTTTAACAAAGAGAGGAGATGTTCCCTCCCTTACCGGCTGCCGAGAGCTGGGTTGGGGGGAGGAGAGTTGTTGCGGGAGTTGTTTTTTTACTACTGACAAAATAAGAATTTTAATCTAAAATACCTAATACGGGCGAGTGGCGGAATGGCAGACGCGCTGGATTCAGGTTCCAGTGGGAGCAATCCCGTGGAGGTTCGACTCCTCTCTCGCCCACCAAAAATATCAAGGTAAACAGCTGCAGCTGTTTTTTATTTTGTCCATTACCAGAACGAATTATGTTATACTATATTTGCTAAGGTTTCAACTTAATCACATGATTGATTCGCACTTAATCGAATATATCAAAACTTCTTTGGCCCAAAACCGGCCGAAAGAAGAAATCTACAAAGAGTTGCTGGCTCACAACTGGACAGTGGAAGTGATTCAGGAGCATTTCAATTCCCTGGCGCAGGGCGATAATAAAGAGCACGCGCAAAAAGGCACAATCAATTTAATTCTAACGATCGGCGCGATTCTTATCGGAGCCGGAATTTTTTCGTTTATTGCCGCGAACTGGGAGTATATGGGCAAGCCGCTCAAATTAGTGATCATCTTGCTGTCCATGCTCGCCTTTTATATCGGCGGCTGGATCCTGAAAGAACAATACCATTTCGAGAAAACCGGCAAGACCTTCATTTTACTGGGCACGATTATTTACGGTAGTGGTATTTTTTTGGTGGCGCAAATCTTCAACATCCGCGCCAACTGGCCGGATGGCTTTATCTTGTGGATGATCGGCGCTATCATTATGGGTTTTGCCACGGAATCTTATGCTCATTTTTACCTGGCCGTGCCCTTAGGGCTGATCGCGATTACCGGGTTGCCATTTTATATGTTCAATGAATTCGGGCCTAATCCCTTTCTATTGACTTCTTCGTTATTACTTTTGGCCGCAACCATTATCACGTTTGTCACCGGGTGGCTGGTACGCAAAAAAATCCCGGCCGATCTGAAAGATTTTTACTAACATTATGGAATTCTTAATTCTCTCATTAATTATACGAATTCTGTTTTGGCCAGTCTTAATTATCGGCCTGATTATCTTTTTTGTGCATCGCCGCCGAAAAACTTCCCATCCGCTGACAGACAATAACTGGTACCTACAATTCGCCCTGTCCAAAGAAGATGCGGTCAGTCAGTTCTTTCTGCTGCTCGCCTTCTTCTTTCTGGGTTTAACCCTCCAGGGTTTCAATCACGATTTTGGCGACCCCGTATCCTGGCGAGTAATCTTGTTTGTCACCTCGGCTTTGGGACTGGCTAGCGCTTATTATCTTAAAACCATTTACACGCTGATTTTTAGTTTAATCGGACTGATTAGCTGGTGGGGCGCGGAAGCCGCGGTCTGGATGGATGCCAAAACCATCCAGTCAAGCGCGCTGTTTGCCGGCTTGGCTTTCTTGGCACTGCTATTTTTTTCTCTTGGCCACTTGCATGAAAAACAAATGAAATACCGCCGGTTCGCCTTGATTTATCTGATCCTCGGTATTATGTTTATCACCGCGTCCCTGTTTTTATTTTCCACCCAAATCGGAATTGAACTCTTGGGGAGCATGACGAAAGGTCAAAGCTTTACCGAATCCTGGCAACTAAGTTTGTCATTGCTGGTTTTTTTGTTCGCCCTGTTAATCGTGACGATTTACGCCCACTTACAAAAATTAATTTCCTCTTTTGAACTGGCCGCGGTCTGCCTCTTGGCGGCATTGTTTGCCATTATCGCATTGTTGCCAGAACAGTCCATGTATCTTCGAAGCGGCGGTATTTATGATTTCTATGCTACTGCTAGGAGCAACAACCTGTCCAGCACCGGCTTGCTCTGGGCCGTGATCTTCAATCTGCTGACTTTTTTCGAATTACTCGGATTGGTTTTTTCCGGCTATGTCCGCGGCGAAAAATGGCTGATCAACTTTGGCGCTGTCTTTCTCTTTTTGCTGATCATCATCAAGTACTCCGACTGGTTCTTTACTTCCCTGGATAAAAGCATTTTTTTCATCGGCGCTGGCATCCTGATGTTTGCGCTAGGCTGGTTTATGGAAAAAGGCCGGCGGTATATGCTCGCCACCATCAAAACTCCCCCCACCCAATAATATGAACAACCAAGTAAAATTTATTTTGGCCGTGGCGCTCAATGTCGCAATCATCTTCACTTTGATCTTGTTTAAGTTGGTTGTGATCGCGGGTGGCACAGATGTGATGCTGCACATTACACCAGTGGATCCGCATGATCTGCTGCGCGGCGACTACGTCACGTTTCAATACGATATTTCCAATACCTACAATTATACTAACTACGAAGCGGTCATCAGAAATGGAGATACTGTTTACGTCAGCCTTTATTCCGGTGGCAGATATTGGATCGTCAATTCAGTCCAAAAATCCAAACCAGCAAATGGGCTGTTTATCAAAGGCACAGTGGCAAGCGGGGGCGAAGACAGCTTGACCAATCCGATTTCTCCATATCCCGGATATCGCGCGACTGGCCAACAGCGCTTGCATATAGTTTACGGCATCGAACAATATTTTATTCCGGAAGGCTCCGGCCGCAACTTTAACTTTGGCAATAAGGAAATTGCCGCCAAGGTTTCAATTGATGATAATGGTAATTCCGTCATCAAACAAATATACATCGACGGCAAGCGCTGGCCATAAACCGCAAAATTTAGAAATTGTAGTTTTAAAAGCCCTATGAGGGCTTTTTTTGTTTTAAGCATCCGGACTCTTGACAAAATCAGCCAAATTGCCTATACTTTGGCGTTCACGTTCTTTACATCCAACTCAAACGGAGGTTTGAGAATGAAGAAAAAGACGGTCAAGGAACTCCTGGCTGAGCACGATTCGCTCAACGACGATATCTTCGAGTTGGTTGCGCGCCTGAGGGCCATTCATTCGAGCAAGAAAAATTTGTTCCAGGGAGGATGCAGCAAAGACGAGGTCAGAATCAGGTTTCCTCTCTTGGACGCGATTGACGACAAGGACATCATTAAGGGCATCCGCCGAATCGTCAATCGCCAGGCCCGCATCGAGCACGTCCTCTTCGCCCGCCACCTTCAAACCTACCCACACGAGGAGACAACATGAGCGCGATTGAACTCGAGAACCTGATGCGCGGTCTGGCCGCGCGTGCAGGACAGCTGCTCGAAGTCGTGATGGTCAGCGTCGGCTTCAACCTCGCCGTCTATGCCGCGAGTCTCTACGCGGTCCATACGGTGAAAACGGCTCGGACGCTACTCGACTACACCGTCGCGTTGTACATCATTGCCTCCGCTCTCGTGATGGCGGCCAAAGGCGCCGAAATGCTGCATCGCAAATTCGGCGAGTACGCAGCAATGGAGCTGGCCAGCGAAAAGGCCAACCCCCAGGCGCTGCAGAACCCCTCTGTCCACGTCTCCGCACAAAGCCGAAGCTCGGTGATGGTGATCAATATCCTCGCGGTGCTGACACTCGCTGGGTTAATCATCATCGTGGCTGGTTACCAAATCATCCGGCAAGCTAGTGCGCCGGAAGCTGCGGCTTGTATCCTGCCGCCCCTGCTGATCGCTGCCTACGCTGGATGGGTGTGGGCCAACGCCGCAAAGTAGTTCATCTCAATTACCACTTCTCTTCATCGGACCCCAAAATCCGAAACAGAGAAGGAATCAAGGCAGACTCGCTCCCAGCAGCTGCCTTTTTTCATGCCTAAAACCCTTTAAACCTACCTTAGCCCTTTTTGGGCTTTTTTTATAGCTCCTGATTGTCATATTTTGGCTAAGATTAGCCAAAATATGCTTATTAATCTTGACAATTGTCCCAAATAGGAGTATACTTATATGTTGAATTAAATATGCCTCAATAGCTTTCAGGAAAGTTATTGGCGGACTGAATCTAAGATTAGTTATATCTTGGAATTATCCCGCTGCGAACTTTCGAAAGAAATGCTTCCAGCGGATTTTTCAAACTCAACGGAGGTTGAGACGAAGGTGTGGGCATAAAAAGCCCATGCTATTTACATAGGTTCTAGCCACTGGCTCGGCAACTCAGACTTTCTTGGAGACGCACATGATGAACCGACTGATCGCGCTCGTCCTCATCGTTCTCGGATTCACGGCCGTCGCCTCGGCGCAGACCAAGCCGACGCGCGTCAGCGCCACGATCGAAGCCACGGCCGGCGCTAGCGTCGAAACGTCGTTCAACCAACCGCAACAAGGTATCGTGCTGTACGGCCAGCGATGGAAGCCGGCGAGCAAGATCCTCCGGATCACCGACACGCCGACTCCCAAACTCTCCCTGACAGGACGGTTCGATCTCGGTACGGTGGATGATGCTCCGATGTCAGTCGAGCCGATCTCTGGCCGCAACTACCCGAATCTGTACCCTGCGGTTCGCAGCTACGTCGGCGCGCTTCGGCAGGTCGAGATCGGCGGCAGCTACCAGCTACTTCCCCATCTGGCGGCGGCGGTGAACTACGTTCACTACACGCTGAAAGACGACGAGGAGCTCCTGCATGCCCAGACGGTAGATGGCGCCGGCTGGATTCGGACCTACACCAGCACCAATCGCTACCAAGGATTGGGTGCTGGCGCAACTACTGACTACAGCAACGACAAAGTCAACGTCGAAGCTGGCCTGATGTGGTACCCGAACGTCGGCCGTCATTTCGACTCCCTCGAAAGGAGCCTCGGCGAGACCTACGTCAACGACATCGACGTGGACGGCCATACCTCAGGTCTGCAGTTGCAAGGCAGAATCGGCTACCAGATCATGAAGCATCTGGAAGTCACCTTTAGTTATCGCTACCAGCAATTCACAACCAGCTGGGGCGAGGGCGACACGGGCATGGGTGTCGGTCAGGCCATGTACCTCAAGGTACTGACCCCCGCCTTCGGCTTCAACATCAAATTCTAACTCCTTCGTCTCACGGTTCACATAGGTTGGGCGGTCGTGCTACACGATCGCCCTCCCCTCTCTCAAAAGTTTTCAGCGAAATGTTTCTATTCAAATAGAGCCATCTCGCTGAGCGCTTTCCTTCACTTGCAAAGCATTCAGTAAAAGTTTGGTACTTTGAAAACTTGGTAACTTGAACTCTCCACCAAAAGAGTTCAATCCACATATTGTTTGTGTTCACTTTTCTTGGGCTCTTGTCCGGGTAGTCAACCCCGGCGCGCAGTTGTGGAGGTTGTATGATCAAGAAATTCGTCCCCGTCGTGTTCGTCGCTCTCGCGTTTCTCGCGTTCGCCGTCGATCTCGGCTACGCGCAGGTCGCGCCGCCCTCGAGGCGGTCGGCCAAGCCGACCACGCCCGTCGTCGTCCCGCCCCCGCCGCAACCCACACCGGCCGCGACTCCGGCCGCGCCCGCACCCACCCCACCTGAGCCGACAATCAAACCGGCCAGTTCGGTGGATGCGGCACGCGAGGCGTACAACTACGCGCAGGAGGTGCACAACAGTGCCCGCAGCACGCTCCATGCCGCAGAAGCTGCGGCCGAAGCCAAAGCCGCGGACAGCACCGAGGCCAAGGCGCTCATCGCTGCCAAGGCGGAATTCGACAAGGCAGAAGCCGCGCTCAACGCCGCGGGGAAAGTCGTGGAAGCGACGAACCTGGCAGCGTACGAACGCGGCAGCAAGGTCGGCCCCGGCGAGATTGAACTCGACGGCGGCTCGATCGTCACTGCCGAAGGCGCGCGAGTCCTGGCGAGGGACTGTTCGTCCGAAGCGCTGCCGTGCAAGGACATCACTCTGTACGGTCTGCTCGTGCAGCTGCGGCATCAGCTGGCCACATCTGCTGATATTGACAGTGCTTACTTCAAGACCGCAATCAACATCCGGAACGGTGACGTCAGAACAGCGGGAGCGATCGACCGACTGCGGCAGTCGGGTCAGAACGCGCTCGATGCCCATACTTCGTGGGGGTTCATCGCTCTTGCGGCGCTGGCCTTCATGTTTCTCACAACAATTTCAGTGGTAGGAGGCACCATGATCACACGTCGTTTCTTCGCCCGCGCTCGCGTTCTCGGCATGCTGCTCGTCATCGGCCTCCTCGGCCACGCGAACCTCGCGTCGGCGCAGAGCAAGACGGTGAAAGTCACCTCGGTGTCCCCCGACGCGGTCGGCCAGGACTACGAGACCGAGGCCAACAAGGTTGACACCATCACGATGTCGGGCAACGTCAAGGCCGACAGCGTCTGGTTCGTGACCGACAACGGCAGCCTGGTCAACGGCATCACCTTCGACATCAAGAAAGTGAGCGGCCGTACGATCCAGGGCACGCTGAAGGTCGACGCGGCCACGGCGATCGATGACTACAAAGTTGTCGTCGGAGACGTGGATGGCAACACCTTCGAATCGGACACTACGATCCTGCATCTCTTCGGTCTCGAGGTCAATCGCTATGCGTACTACATCCAGCAGAAGACGGCAGGTCAGGCCGCGACGATTGCTGCGCTGCGCAACGAGGTCAGCGCCATCAAGGCGGGCCAGGCCAAGTTCGCTGACAAGACCACCACGGACGCGACCATCGCGCGGGTGGTGGGTCAGATGGACACGACTGTCGCGAGCGTCGGCGCACTCGACCGACGAGTCAACGCGGTCGAGGGCCAGCAGCGCGCCACGGCCCAGCAGGTCGACGCGATCAGGAAGAATATCAAGGACCTGATCGACGGCCAGCAGGCGCTGAGCGACAACCAGAAGGTGCTCGGCGACGCGGTCGTCGAGCTGGCTCAGACCCCAGTGAAGAAGAGTTTCTTCGGGGGCAACAAGCCGACCAATCTGTCGGTGGCGGAGCGGGTGAAGGCTGCGATCGCCGCGGCCAACACCGAGCTGGCCAACCCGTAAATCAATCGGAGGAGGAAGTAAGTAGAGGGCAGCGATAGGCGCTGCCAACGCCCAAAGCAGTCGTAAGGAGGGACTGCTACGGAGCGCTGAAAGGGGTTTCGAACGATTCGAACCCCTTTTTTCTTTGCCAAAATTTTTGACCAGGAGTTCCGATTTTACTAAACCAAATTATATTTGCTTAATATATCAAAATGTTGGATAATATAATTAGAAATAATTTACATCAATGCCTAGAAAAATAGATAGTGGCTATGGGGAACGGGGCGAAGATTTTAAAGGTTTTTTAGCCGCCGCCGATAAGGAAAACCCAATCCAGACTCCACTACGGAAACAAAGAAAAAAGGAAAAAAAACCCAAAAAGGAAACCGCAGAGGTATTATCCACTACCCCGGTTTTAGATAATCCGGTTATAGAAAACCCAACCTCACTGGAAAGTGAATTAACTACCGCATTGGATGATATTCGGGCAGGCAAGACTGCTGATGTGGAGCAAATTCCCGCTGAAGAGGTAGTTGTAAATCCTGTTTCTGTGGATGTGGCTGGATCAGAAACCCCTCCAAAGACAGCTGAGTTGCCGCCGGCGCCGGAAATTACAAACGTCCAAACCGCCCGTTTAATTAACAAACCCGAAGCCCGCTACAATGATATCGGGGTGCTTTCGAATATTTACAACCCAAAAAATCACCGGCCATCGGCTGGTGAAAAAATCTTAGCGGCTAATCTCTTGCTGAAACATTACAAAAAAGCGGCGGATAAAGCGCGGGGAGAAACTGTGGCAAAGATCAATCAAAAAATAACAGAACTATCCGAGTTTATTGCTCGATATAATTCCCACAATGCTCCTGACCCAAAACGAATCGAACAAGAACGAAATCAAGAATACAATCAAGCGCGAACCCAACAGCTAAACCAGGACAAGGCCGAAGCTAAAACTACTAAAAAGAAATGGCTTAAATCAGAATTAGCAGCTAGTACAGACGCTCAACTTCTCGAGCAACAGGAGCCCCAAGGTGAGCAACAGATTGAATCTCAAAATATGAAGGACTGGCTAAGACTTGGACTGGGCCAAAATTTGGGAGAAAAAAAGGGAGCTCCTGTCTCTGATATTGAATATATAGATCCAGTTAAATTTAAGGAATCTTTCCCCAATCAAGTCCAAACTGGACCGACTATTGATGTGGAGCCTGCCAGACCTGAGCATACCCCGCAACCAATCGAAGCCCAAGAAACCAGAGAGGCTAAAATCATCCGGCGAGCGGGTGAGCTTTGGGATAAGGCCGCGAATGCCGAATTGGACCGCATGGGCCTACCCGAGGATGAAAAAGGCCCGTACCTAGCCCTGCCATTTATGCAGCGCAACCGAGAAGCTTCAATTCTTCGCGCACTAAACAAATTTAAAGTTTAAATAATACTATGAGCGAAATTTCTCCAGATTTTGAACGAATTCAAAGAGAGATGGATGCGCAAATGGAAGCCGAATTTGGCGCGCCCAATCCCGAACCAAACCCGGCGGCAGAAGCTCGAGTGGAAACAGATTTATCAACCCCGCCCCTGCCTCCGGCAGAAGCAGCGCCAACTTATAACAGACCCGAACCCATTGAGCCAATAGATGCAGATTCTGAAACTGACCGCCAGATCGAGCAAGGGCCACGACCTATAGAGCCGCTCCGCCCGGAAGTACCGACACCACCGGAAACCAGACCACAACCAAGCGATTTGGAACAAAGACTAGAACGAGCGCGCGGGGAATATCTCAAAGCCAAAGAAGCTCTGAAAGGGATCGGAATTTTTACCCGCCACGCAAAAAAAATCGCTCTAAGCACGGAAGAACACCACGCTTTTGATAAATATCGGGAAGTTCGGTCAGAATATATGGGCACTGAGCTCGAACGATTTTTAGCGGAAAAAGACAAGCTGGCGGAAGCGGAACTGGCCCAAATCCAGGGCGACAAAGGAACAATCAAACGCGTCTATGACCAATACAAAAAATTGGGTCAATATAATTTGATTGAACAGGGCGCCAAACTAATTGGCAAAGAATATAAGGCCAAGGGCCGATTGGCGAAAATGGTCAACGCCCGGACCGCGATCAGCCTCGGACTTTTGGGAGTGGGACTGGGAGCCGGGGCAGCCACTGCTGTCGGAGCCGCGGCCATAGCGGGCAAGCGTGGATTGTCTGGAATCGGATCTGCGGTGGGCTCTTACGATGTGGCCATGCTGGTTCGCCAGAAACTCGGTAGAAAAGAAGTCGAAAGAGCTCTGGCAGAAGTTGAATCCCCGCTTCAAGCAGGAGACTTATTGGCCCAAATGGAAATCCGGGCCGGGCTGGATGGCAAAACTTTGGCAGAGCTAAAGCAAGATGAACTTTATCAGCGGCTCAGCGACAGAAATCGAGAATTGGTTGCTCAGGAGGCTTCGAGATTTGTAAGGGATATCGGTCCTGAGGAATTAACTGACGACGAACGTGTCCGATACCGCAACATCGCCAATCCCATGCACGAAATTGAAGCTTCGGCCAGAGCACAAAACCCAAACCTGAGGCCAGAAGAACTTTTTAACAACCCTGAGTATCAAAGATTGTTTGACCAACTCACGAAGATCCACTTAGAAATCATAAGCCGAGTAAATCCTGATGCTTTGACAGAATACTTTAATCTAAGTCTCAATCAAGCCGAAAGCGATTTAAAACGAAATAAAATCTACGAAAAAAACATGCGCAAAGGCATCGGCGCAGTCGCGGGGGCGGTGGGTCTGCTCGTGGGTTCCGGCGCTCTGGCCAAAATATTTGGCCATGAAACCTCCCTGTCGCAGCCAAAAACCGCGGGAGCGATAGAACAACCATCTTCTGCTAGTGCTAATGATTTACCCAAAATAGCAAATCCTCCCTCCATTCCAAAACTTAATCCACTGCCACCAATTTCCGCTGAGTCTGCAGAATTGAAATTTGATCATCCGGCAAATGTTGATTTCACCGGACCAGGAGTGATCACTGGCGAAACCATCCCCGCCGGCGGAGTTGATTCACTGGAGGCTCTACACAAAGTAGATTTGCTTCACAATGGTAAGCCCACTGGCGCGTTTGCCGAAATTCACGGCGACGAGCTGGCTGTCCACATCGGCAACCGTGGCATTGAGGGTTCTCTTCTAGACCTCAAAGATGCCCAGCCTGAACAATACGACAAAATGATCAATTGGCTCGAAAATCAGCCTTACAACCAAGGCATTACTAAACCAGACCAGTTGATTCATCGCTATGTGACCAATTATGCCAGCGAGCACGATATGACAGTGGACCAAGCTGGCAAAAACTTAAGTCGTCTGATGGAAGGCAAGATTCACATCAATGCGGATGGCAGTCTGGAAATTAATCAGGAACATTTAAACTTTCTTCCAGATCAGGCGCCGGCAGATACGTCAGGATTGGGAGTCCATAATGCTGATGCCGACCTGCCTTACACCGGCTTGGACGAAGCATCCCTACCCGCTTCTCCTGGGATAAATGTTCCGGCAGCTGAATTTGCCCAGAGTAACTTAGGCGCAGAGGAAGTTGGTATTACGTCGGGTTCCATTGATGATGGGTATGCGGATACACTCAGTAGCTTGAGTCCGGAATCGCAAGCGGCGAAGCTGGCTGACGCGCATGAAATTGCTTCGGGTAGCGTGGAAAAAACCTCTGATGCTTTGCAGCTGATTTTGGATAATGATTCCAAACAATTCCTCAAACAAGTATTTAAGCTCTCCCCCACCAATCTCAACCGCGTGGGCAATCAGAGTATCACTAGTTTTCTGAATAAATACACCCGCGGTTCCGAACTATTTCAGACTCAATTCAAAGGCTTATACGACAGTATCTCTGACGAATACAAACAAAACGGTTCGAGTAAAACCATCCGGCAATTCGTCCTTGCCGCGGCCACCAAATATAAAGAATTAAAATAAACAATATGAATATCGACGAACAAAATATCATCGCGATGCTGGGCATTGAAAGCCTGCCGGATGACCGCAAACTCGCCATCTTAAATAAAATGACGGATCTGGTCCAGAAACGGCTGATGGCCCGCATGCTGACCCAGCTCTCCGAATCCGAACAGGAAGCATTCGCAAATGTTTTGGAAAAAAACCAGCCGGAAGCCACCCAAAGCTTCGTAGCCGCGCATTTTCCGGATATGGAAGCCTGGACCATGGAAGAAATCCGCAAACTCAAACAGGAACTGGGCGACTTTGCGGGAGAAAAACTGAAAGACGTCTAGAGTTTTGAAATTTAAAATTTGATATTAAAAATTCCGCGACCATTGCAAGCGTTGACAATTGCCGCGTTTGGGTGTATACTATATGTACATTGATTATCTTGAAAAAGTAAATAACCTTTAGTTTACAGGATAAAGTCCGCAATTTTCTGTGTCCGACGTAGCCTTTTGGCGAAGTCTGGATTGTTGATTTTCTTGTGTTAACTAAGTTTCAAGCCCTTAGGTTTAGCCTAAGTCTTGCCACTTTCTCGGGTGATTAATTATTAATTTCTTTTGGCCCTCCTACGAGTTCTACTCTCGGGCAAACACACAAAAGAATAAGGTTTAACGTTGCAATGATTTTTAACAAGAAACAGCAACACACGACAACTGCAGTGCGCCCGAACGCCGAACAGCGCACGCAGCCTAAAATAGACGCGGCACCAAAAGTCGATTCCAAACATAGCCTCAAAGTCATTCCTTTGGGCGGTATTGAAGAAGTCGGCGAAAACATGACTGTGCTCGAATATGGCGATGATATCTTGGTCATCGACATGGGGCTCGGGTTTCCGGACGAAACCATGCCCGGCATCGACTACATTATTCCAAATACCAAATATTTGGAAGACAACAAGAAACGAATTAAGGGCGTGATAATCACGCACGGGCATTTGGACCATATCGGGGCCATCCCCTACATCATGCCGAAAATCGGCGACCCGCCAATTTATACCATGAAACTTACCGGCGAACTTATCAAAAAGCGCCTGGAAGAGTTTCATCTCTTGGGACGATCCCAGATTCATGAGTTAAATAAAGACGACGTTTTGACGCTCGGCAATTTCCGGATTCGATTCTTCCGCATCAACCACAACATCCCGGACGGGGTAGGTTTGGCCATCAATACGCCATCTGGTTTGCTGGTTTACGCCACTGACTGGAAATTTGACCATACCCCAGTGGATGGCAGGCCTAGCGAATTCGATAAACTGGCCATGTACGGCGCTGAAGGCGTGTCGCTCCTGATGTCTGACTCGACCAATGCGGAAAAGCCCGGCTATTCCATGTCGGAAAAGACTTTGGGCGATACGATTGACCGGATTTTCGCGGATGCGAAAGGTCGCGTGATTTTCGCCACCTTCTCCACCCTGATTTCCCGTATCCAGCAAGTCATTGATGCCGCGTACAAGACCAATCGCAAGCTCGTGGTCACGGGCCGCTCTATGGTCAATAACATTGAAATTTGTTTGGCCACCAATTATTTGAAAATGCCGACTAAAGGCATGATCATTAAAATGGAACAAGCCAAAAAACTGCCGGATAACCAAGTCGTGATCCTCACTACTGGTTCTCAGGGAGAAGAAGCCGCAGCACTTGCGCGCATCGCCAGATCTGAACACAAAACTATCCAGATTAAAAAGGGCGACACGTGCGTAGTTTCTGCTAATCCGATCCCCGGCAATGAACGATCCGTATCTTCTGTGCTATCCAACCTCGCCCGTTTAGGCGCCAAGGTTTTATACAACAAAAATCTGGACATTCATACCTCCGGCCATGCGTTTCAAGAAGACTTGAAGCTCATGATCGCTTTGACCAAGCCCAAAAACTTCATGCCGATTCACGGCGAACACCACATGTTGGTGGCGCACGCCAATCTGGCGCAGTCAGTGGGCGTGCCTGAAGACAAAATCTTCACGCTGGATAACGGCCAGATGCTCGAGCTCTCGCACAGTGATGTCAAAATCATGGAAGCGAAAATCCCGACTGGTTATGTCTTCGTGGACGGACTGGGTGTGGGCGATGTCGGCGAAGTGGTCCTGCGCGACCGCCAAGTCATGGCCCAGGACGGCATGTTTGTGATCATCATGACTATCGCGCGTCAAAGCGGCAAACTGACCAATCCCCCGGACATTATCTCTCGCGGCTTTATCTATATGAAAGGCTCCGAAGATTTGCTCAAGGAAGTCAAACACGAAGTCCGCAAGATTGTCGAAAGCAAAGGCAAAAACGGCCACCAGGAAGCCAACTGGGCTTACATCCGCTCTGAAGTCCGCGACCAAATCGGGGAATTCCTGTTCCAACGAACCGAACGCCGCCCCATGATTCTGCCTGTGGTAATTGAGGTGTAAAACATGGCAGAAAAAGAACATCAATTCAAATCTTACGAAGAAGCCAAAGCAGCCCTCCAGCACCAGATGGATCTGTGGGATTCTACGGAATTCACTCAAGACTCCATCAACCAAGCCTTTGGCTTGGCTAGAGAGTGCTTAAGCCTGGTCAGTAACGAAACTGTTGCTTCACAAAAAGCAACAGTTTTAAGAGATCTGGCTCGCGACCTTGCCACATTTGACCATAAGCTTGAAGAAGCTCGCAAAGATGAGGATCGAACGGCCATATTAGCCAAAGCTAAAATCGGATTTAAAAGAGCTTTCGAAACTTTAATTAAGTAGCTTAGGTTCTACCCTAAAACCGCCCTTGGGCGGTTTTTTTGTTGGAAGTTCAAGACTCAGCTTGATAAAAAATTTATTAATTTCTTTCTCTTTGTTTCTTGATATTTTCCAACACTTCTCCGCTCGTACTGGGTAACATCAGAAGGACAGTTTCAAGTTTATCAAAAATAAAGGCGGCTTGCCGCTGAAATTTTTCCGTATCATCTACTGTTCCGATGGTATGAAGAGTATAAAAATCCACTCGGAGTCCGCTCAAAACTTCAGCGATGGCCGGTTGACTCATCATATTTGCTTCTTGCTCTAACTCATCGAGAGTTTTCTGGATCGATTCAGTTTTATCGTTAGTTAAGGTTTCCGGCATTAAAATTCCTATCCCCTCCAGCTCGGAATGAATTTTCAAGAGTTCCTGCCCAATTGTCTTGTTTAATTCGGCTGACATTTCTGAGCCATGCTCTGGTTTAGACATAAAAATTAAAAACTTAATAGTGACCTAATAATATCTTAAATTCCTGCCTACATCAACCGCCCCTGGGGCGGTTTTTAGTTTTCAAATAAAAAGCCGCTAGTAGTAACCTAGCGGGTTCGTCGGCTTTGGTGCCGGAGGGTACGGATGCGGCGCCTGCAAGCGATCAAAGCAAATTCCATTCTCATCATTGCCCGATCGATGCAGGTATTTGCGGGCGCAGCGCGGAGTGCATCCAGTGCCTCTTGAATCTGGAATTGCAAATAACTTGCTTCTCCCAGAACAATTGCGCCCGGGTTAAGCATAAAAAGACGATGGACTTTTCTCCCGAGATCATCCGGGCCCTTCTCAATCCAACGCCGGAGCCTGGCCGCGGTCACAGCCTCATACCCGACGACACAAGAAATGCTATCGGCAGCACACTCGAGTGTGGGGTAACGCTGGATACCGAGCCAGATCTGATCCGAAATCGTCTTGCCTGACCGTTTCAGACTCTTCATTCCTCTTGCCATAAGCCTCCTGTCAGATTGTTCATATCCTAGCTTTTAAGAAGAAAAAAATCAAACCGCTTTCGGACGGTTTTTAGTTTATCAAGGTTCGACCTTGATTAACTACCAAAAAATTAAAGTGACTCCATGCATCGAATTTGCGAGGAGCCGTTTTTTTATGCACTAATTTTGGCGGCGACGAAGCAATCTCCTTCTTAAAAGAGACTGCCGCGCCCCGCCATCAAATAATTAATTAATGTTGGCGGGGCTCGCAGATTCGAAGGACTTGGGCGGTTTTTAGTTTTAGTTTATAATACCCTTACTTATGAAAGATCGAATTCTCTCTGGAATACAACCCACCGGCGAACTGCATATAGGCAATTACTTGGGGTCTCTGAAAAATTTTGTCGAACTGCAAGATAAATTTGAATGCTATTTTTGTATTGTAGATCTGCATTCCTTAACTGAAGACTTTAAGCCTGGCGAAACCAAACGCAACCAAATCCTGGATTTAGCCGCAACTTTTTTAGCAGCTGGCCTGGATCCTCAAAAGTGCACCATTTTCATCCAATCTCACATTCCGGCACACACCGAACTGGCTTGGATTTTTAATACTATTACTCCTATGGGAGAATTAGAACGAATGACTCAATACAAAGACAAGTCTGCGAGACAAGCGGCAAACATCAATGTCGGCCTGTTTGACTATCCGGTGCTTATGGCGGCCGATATCCTGCTTTATAAACCTACCCACGTTCCCGTGGGGCATGATCAAATCCAGCACTTAGAACTGACGAATACGATTGCCCGAAAATTTAATAATAAATTTGGCAAAACCTTTAAAGAAATAAAACCTTATATGCAAAAGCCGCTCCGAATTATGAGTCTGTCAGATCCGACTCGCAAAATGAGCAAATCCGAACCGGGTTCTTTTATCAATATGGATGACGAGCCGGCGGAAATTTTGCGCAAACTCAAAAAAGCCGTGACAGCGACGGATACGGATCAAGGTTCGCCAGGTGTCGAGAACCTCAAATTCCTGCTCGAACAGTTCGGCGGCACAGACCAAGTGGAAGATTTTACCAAATACGCGGAACTCAAGACTACTCTGGCCAAAGTTATCGCTGATTACTTCGCTGACTTCCGCGACAAGAAAGCCAAACTGCTCAAGAACCCAAAAGAGGTCACGGAAATCTTAGTCGAAGGCGCCAAAAAAGCCCGAGTGGTCGCCAATCAAACATTATCTGAGGTCAAAGAAAAAATCGGCCTGATCTGACGTAAACTTGCGCCCTTTTTTTCACGGGTATACTATTTCCTTATAGATAATCACTATCCCCAAGTGACACACAAGCAAACAACCAACGCAACAAAAAAATAGGATAGTCTTTAGCCACGCCTCCAAGCGTGGCGTTCGTTTTTATGAGGAGGACTCATGTCAAGCAAGGCTACGTTTAGACTCGCGGCAACACAAGCCATCGCGCCCGCTTCTGTGCGCCAGGTTCGACTCGTCGCCGTACCTCCCAGGCCCATCGTCCGCGATCCAGTCCCAGCAGAACCCAATCCCGCACGATACATCCCCCTCGCTGAGCGTCCGGAAGAACTCCGCCATTACCCGCCGGAGATCAGGTGGATGGTCGTGGCCGCCGGCCTCGACGGCTGACACCAAAAAGGCATCCAGGATTCGTCCCGGATGCCTCGTTTTTTTTAAAATTTATTTGCGAATCAAATCCAGAAGTTCCTGGGTTTTTTGTTTCAAAGTTTCGGGATCGCGGGCTTCGACATTTAATCGGATTAAAGGTTGCGTGTTTGAGGATCGGATATTGGCGCGCCAATCAGAGTATTCCAAAGATATACCGTCAGTATAATCCTTTGGCGCGTTCTTATAAACTTCTTCTATGCGCTTTATGGTATTCGCTACTTCGTCCACGGATTGAAGTTCGGTGTTGATCTCGCCTGAAATATGATATTTATCAAAATATTCCTGAAAAAGTTCGGAGACTTTCTTGCCGGACGCCGAAACGATTTCCAAAAAAAGCAAAAACGGAATTAACCCATTATCGGCATAATAAAAATCTCTAAAATAATAATGTCCGCTGCCCTCGCCCGCAAAATCCGCGTTTTCCGAACGCATCCGCTCTTTGATAAAACTGTGGCCTACTTTATTAAGAATAGGAGTGCCGCCAGCTTCTTTTACAGAATTAATAGTGGCCCAAGTCATGCGCGTGTCATAGATAACTTTCGCTCCCGGTGTTTTTTGCGCGAAATATTTTCCCAAAAAAGCTGTTAAATAATATCCGGGAATCCAGCGGCCGGTTTCATCGAACACAAAAAATCTATCGCCGTCTCCATCCCAAGCGACGCCGAAGTCAGCCTTAACATTTCGGATCAATTCTTCTGTTTCCTGTCTATTTTCGGTCAGGAAAGGATCAGGAGGCCCTTTGGGAAAACTCCCATCCGGTGTTTCGTTCAAAGGCACAATCTCGATCGGCAAATTTAGTTTTAAAATATTTTGGACAACTGGGCCAAACATCCCGTTAGCCACAACTTTCAATGGCTTGATTTTGCCAAGGTTCACAAAACTAAGACACTTGGCCAAATAGTCATTGATTATGTCTTTAGTTTCAAATTTTCCCGGTTGTGGAGCCTTAAATTCATAGCCAGAAAGCACAATGTCTCTGATTTCATACATCCCCGTGTCGCCAGATATTGGCACCACGCCTTTTTTTGCCATTTTAATCCCATTATATTCCCCGGGATTGTGAGAAGCAGAAATAATTGCTGCGTCGTATCCGTATTTACCTGACGCAAAATAATACATATCAGTGGTGATGACGCCAATATCAACCACGTCCACGCCATGATCTATAAACCCTTTTTTCATAGCTTCAAACAAAACCGGCCCTGTCTCTCTGACATCCCGTCCTAAAGCCACTGTTTTGGGGTTTACAAATTTAGCATAGGCCTGCGCGATTTTATAAAAAATCTCCTCATTTATCTGAGTCGGATAAATCCCGCGAACGTCATATGCTTTAAAAATTGATGGATCGATTTGGTTCATAGCTAATACTCCATATTAACTTCGCTCCCTCGTTAATAAAGTCTACCAAAAAAACCCATAAAATGCTAGAATATTTAAAAGTAATTAATTTAAACTTTATGCGGCAAATCGGCGTGGGTGGCGAGGGAATCGAGGGCAGATACAATCGTGAATTAGACCCAGAGGAAGAGGATGCGAGTGTGGATGTGGTCGCCAGCCGACTGCCTGAGCTGATACCGGGCCTGAGGATTACAAAAAAGGAAAGTAAAAAAACTGATGATGGGAAAACACCCGTGCATCAAAAATTCAATTTATTGCTGACCTTTGAAGGCCGCCCGACAATAATTATGGCCGCGAGTTCCGAAACACGGGAGGCGGCGCGCAAGCCATTCAAGCAAGCGCTTCGAGAAAAACCTTTCATAAATACACCCTACGCCAGTCATGATTTGGCCAGGGCTTTGGTTTATGTCGATCCGGGCCAAATCGATGCGCATTACATGAATGATCCGGACAATGAACAAAAGCTGAATGAACAAATGCTAGAAAGTTTCCGACAAAGCTTAATGTTCTCTCTAAGTCAGACCAAGCTCAAATCAGACCGGGATCCACTGGAAAAACTTTTAACAACAGCGGAAACCGCGCAAAAAGAACTCAAGACAAAATCACAGAAAGTGCATTAAAGAAATTAACTTTAAGGAACAAATGAATAAATTTTTAGTGGCGTTTTTGGTAGTCGCTCTGGTGATCTTAACCGTAGGAACCTGGTCGTTTCCGCCCACCGCGCAAGCCGCAGCAAGCTTTGTGAAATCCGCCTCCAACAGCGCCTTTAACCGGACTGTGGGTGTCGCGTTCGCGGGTAGCGTCACGGCAAACAATGTCGTGGCGGTTATGGTCGGCTGGCTGCCGGCAACGCAAACTTTAACCAGCATTACTGATACATGCGGCACAGTCTACACTTTGGTCGACAATCCTGTCACGGGTACAAGTGGCCGCGCGGCCATGGCTTATGGCAAAATCTCCACCACCGGCTCCTGCACCGTGACTGCCACGGGATCCACTGGAGTAACTTACATCACGGCCACTGTTCATGAAATCAGCGGAGTAGATACTTCAATTTTTCTGGATAACAACCAGCACAAACTTTCTTATCAGGTGACTCCGAGCACTGCGGCAAACGCGGTGACCAGCGGCAGCATTACCACCACCCAAAACGGAGATTATATTTTTGGCGCCACGTTTAACGAAAGCGCCAATGGCGGCCTAACCATCACCGCAGGCACGGGTTTTACTTCTCGGCAAGCCAGTCCTTATGCCAGAAGTCAAGACATGATTCAAGCCACGGCCGGATCCATTGCCGCGACTTTTACAAATAATTTAGGCTACGCCAATTTCATTACCGGGATTATGGCATTTAAGTCAGCTGGTGGCGCTCCTCCCCCTCCGGATACGATTGCTCCCACTGTTTCTATTTCTGCTCCTGCTAATAATGCCTTGCTCGCCGGCACTGCCACCACCATCAGCGCTCTAGCATCGGATAATGTCGCAGTTTTGGGCGTGCAGTTTCTTTTAGATGGAGCGAATTTCGGTGCCGAAGATACAACTTCACCATATTCCACTACTTGGAATACAACTACGGCTTCCAATGGGGCGCACGTTCTGTCTGCCCGAGCTCGGGATGCGGCTGGTAATACTGCTCTAGCCTCAAACATAAACGTTACAGTGGACAACCAAGCGCCAAGCGGCACGATCCTGATCAATGGCGGAGCTAGCGCCACTAATTCTTTGTCGGCGACACTCACGCTTTCGGCCACGGATTTATTCAGCCCGGTAACTCAAATGCGCTTTTCCAACACTGGCAGTTCGTTTTCTACTGCTGAAAACTTTGCCACGACCAAAGCCTGGACATTAGCCACGGGCACTGGCACTAAAATTGTTTACGCGCAATTCAAAGATGCGGCGGGCAATTGGTCTGCTTCGGTTACGGATACGATTGCCTGGGATACCACGGCTCCCACGATTTCTGGGGTGATCGCCAGTAATCAAACTGGCAATTCCGCGACTGTCGGCTGGACCACCAATGAGCCTGCCACTTCCCAAGTAGAATATGGGCTCACCACCAGCTATGGCACCCTGACACCGATTGATAACGCCTTGCTGACATCCCATTCAGTCAACCTGACCGGACTGCTCCCCGGCACCACTTACAACTACCGCGTCCGATCCAAAGATGCAGCGGGCAATGAAAGAATCGATACCAACAATACTTTCGCAACTTTGGCCCAGATTGATCTTATCCCGCCGTCAGTCCCGGACAACCTGGCTGCTGCCGCTGTGAGTGCCAGCCAGATCAATCTGACTTGGTCCGCCTCCACGGACAATGTGGCGGTAGTCGGCTACGATGTATTTAGAAATGGTGTCCAAATCAGCTCCCCGACTTCTAACTCCTTTCAAGACACCAATCTTACCCCAACCACCAATTACATTTATACCGTCCTGGCCCGCGATGCAGCAGGAAATCTTTCGGGCATATCAGTTGAAAGCTTTGCCACCACTCTGCCGATGACTATCAGTAATGTCTCATCCTCTTCTATCACTTCCTCTGGGGCCACTATCACCTGGGCGACTGATGCGGCGGCTGACAGCCAAGTAGAATACGGCACTGATACGGCCTACGGCCAGCTCACTAGCCTCAATACTGCGCTAGTGACCAACCATTCCCAGGCCCTGGCCAATCTGGAAGCTGATACGCTTTATCATTATCGCGTAAAATCCAAAGACTCCAATGGCAACCCGGTGGATTCCCTGGATTTTGTGTTTAATACTTTGCCAGTGGGCGCTGGTATCACTTTGGATTTGCACGGGAGCAAGGACAACGGAGCAGTGAGCAGTAGCACGGTGGTGGTCGGCCCCATCGGAACTCCGACAGCTGGAGATCTGATCGTCTGTGAATTTGTATTTAGCTCGGCTTCCGTCTTTGCCAATATTTCCGACAACGTCAACAGCGGAAATTATTTGTCGGCCGCAGCGATTCATACTAATTTCAACACCAATTTAAGAAATGGGATTTACTACAAAGAAAATGTCGCAGCTGGCAACACCACGATTACCTTAAGCTACAGCCCAGCCAGTGCCAGAGGAGCTATGTCTTGCCAAGCTTGGAGTGGTGCACGCGCATCTTTTGCTTTGGATTCCTCTTTCGTGCAGGCTCAGCAAGGCTCTGGGATCAATCCCAATACCGGCAGTAACTTAACTCCATTTGGAGATGGCCGCGTAGTGATTGGCGCCGTAGCCATGAATACACAAACCCCCACTGCTGGCGTCAACTACACTTTGATTGACCCTAACACCACGACCAAGCTTTTCCCCGAATACTGGATCCAGTCCAGCAAGACTGCCACGGCTGGCAATTTCAACGCCGCTTCTGATAGCTGGTATAACCAAATGGCAGCATTTGCCCCAAGCTCTCTAGGGTATTGCGACAGCGCAGTGATTTTGGATTGGAACGGCGGGATTGATGGCGCCACAATCGGCTTAACCGATTTGGAAGCTTCGACCAAGGGCGGCCGCAAGCAACCGCTTTCAGACACGCATGCGGGAAACTGGCAGCTCAATGGTCCGGCCACGGGCATGACTTATTCTGCTACCGCGTATCGGCCATTTGCCCGAAGCTTGGATTGTCCCGCCTATTCAGGCAGTGGTACTGGGACCGTGGGCGTGAAATACAGCACGACCCAAGCTGCTCACTCGGCCCAATATAATTTCGAGACCTCTTCACCAGCCGTATCCGCTGCCACTTGCTTTAGCACGGATTTGCCCAACAACGATCTAGGCGGGCCCAATGATGTGTTTACGCTGTATGGCAACACTGGCGTGGGCAGTATGGATTTCGATAACGTGGTGGTTTGGGGATCAGGAGCAAGTCTAATGATCTATATGGAATCTGGCACAGCCAGCACTGGCCCCAATATTCCGATCTTAAGCGGACATGATTATTGGATCTATCTCAAATACGTCAAAAATGGCACGCATGTTTTGAAAGTCTATGATGGCTGTGGCGCTAACCCGACACTGCTTGGTACTATCACTCACGCGGCCGCCGCCAACACCAGCCTGTCGAATTATTTGATTGTCGGCAATGCCGGCGCGCTGACCTCGACCCAGGGTAAAAACTATTACTACGGCGCGGTAAAATTGGACTACATGTACGGCGGCGATTTACTGCCATAATGAAGCAAACAAAAAAACTCCCGTCTGGGAGTTTTTTTGTTTGGCAATACTAATAGTCTATTTTTCTCCCGCAACAAAATGGATAATTGGGAACCTTACGGCGTCTTCTTTTATATTCTTGAAGCCTGCCTGCTGCATAAATTTAGGAATTAAACCATTTAGATTTCCTTTCATATACTCGAACGGCTCCCAAAAAGTTATGAAACGATAAAGATTGGGATATTTAGTTGATCCAAAATCTACAATGACTAATTTCCCTCCTGGTTTAAGCACTCTGTAAATCTCGCTGATGGCTTTTTGCTTAATATCATTCGGCATGTGATGAAATGCCAAAGTACTAAAGACCAAATCAGCGGATTGATCACCCATAGACAAGGCTTCAGCAAAACCATTAACTAATTTAGCATTTTGCCACTTACTTAATCGTTTAGCTGCTATGGATAGTGCTTGCTGATCCGGATCAATGCCGATAACAGAAACTTTAGGATGCTTTTCTTTTAACAACTCGAGAAAAACCCCAGTTCCGCAGCCAATATCTAAAATGCAATAGTTATCTTTAATCTCTGCCGCATTAACAATCTTTTCTCTGAATTTTCTGCCAAAACCGACTAAGATCAAAGCAAGATCATAAACCCTAGTTAATGGATGAAATTCAAAGGGCGGAATATATTTATATCGAGGTTTGTAATCCATATCATCAATTTTGATTCACCATCAAATCATACCAAAAAACCGCAAGCTAAGCGACTATTAATTATTCACCATATTTGCTAGAATTTCCTCATGTCATTTTCAGTTGGAATCATCGGCTTGCCAAACGTCGGTAAGTCTACACTATTTAATGCTTTAACCAAACAGGCGGCAGCGGCCTCGAATTTTCCGTTTACTACGATCGATCCAAACGTGGGCGTGATTAACGTGCCGGATGAACGCTTGGCTAAACTGGCGGTCTTAGAAAAATCCGAAAAAATCGTCCCGACCTCTATCGAATTTGTCGATATCGCAGGCCTGGTGAAGGGGGCGGCCGAAGGCGCAGGGCTTGGCAATAAATTCTTGTCTCATATCCGCGAAGTGGACGCGATCGTGCAGGTGGTCCGGTTTTTTAAAAATGACGAAATCATCCATGTGGATGGCTCAGTCAATCCTACGCGTGATATCGAAGTTATCAATACTGAACTGATGCTGGCGGATTTGAATACAGTCAGCAAACGCTTGGAAAGTTTGGGCCGGGATGTCAAAGGCGGAAATAAAGAAGCCATAATTTTGAAAGCGGCGTTGGAGAAAATCAAACCTGCCCTGGATACAGGAAATTTGGCGCGCACTGTGGCACTGACTGAAGATGAACTAAAATTAGTCAAAGGCTTAAGTCTTCTAACCATGAAGCCAACCTTATACGTGGCCAATTCTAACTCCCCAGACGGGTATGAGGAATTAAACGGCGAAAAAATTCTGGCGATTGATGTGAAAATTGAATCGGAACTCGCGGAACTGCAAGACGAAGACCGAGCCGAATACATGAAAGAACTTGGTATCACGGAATCCGGGCTCGATCGACTGGCCAAAGCATCGTTTAAACTTTTAAACCTAATTACTTTTCTCACGGCCGGGCCGATGGAGACGAAAGCCTGGACCATCGTAAACGGCACGAAAGCCCCACAAGCGGCTGGCGTGATCCACACAGATTTCGAAAAAGGCTTTATCCGCGCGGAAATTATCCAATGGGACAAACTCCTCGAAGCCCAAGGTTACCCAGGTGCTCGCGACCGCGGATGGCTCCGGGTCGAAGGCAAAGAATACGTGATGCAGGACGGTGATGTGGCGCATTTTCGGGTCAACCCCTAACCCTGGCTTTTTTCATATAATTATTCTATGATTAATTCAGAATAGTTATACTTGAAACTAAAATGAAAATTAAATGGAATAAAGTTACCTGGTATTCGAAAATGTTGGCTTTAGCCCTGATTGTGATCACGATCGGGCTAGCAGCTTATTTGGGTTACCAATACGGCAAAACCGTAGGAGCCACTCCGGTAATTCCCCCACCCTTCACTCTGATTTTTCGCGAGTATAGTTTTATCAACACTAACTGGGTTCCGACCGATGGCTCTGACGCGGTGGTGTCGTTTCTGAATACCCAAGACAACGACCCGAAGCATCTTTCGTATGACTACAAAATCGCGGCGGATTCGCGCTTCCAAGAACAGGGATATTGGCGCGTGGAGGACGGCAAAATCTACATGAGTCCGACGAAAGTTTTCGCCACGGCGCAAAATGTCAAAGTCGTGATTCCGCAAGGACATGAACTGCTGTTCTATAGTCTCAACAACGATCTCCCCATTCCGCTCACGAAACTAATCGAATAAAGCTACGGCTCACTTAAGTTTGGCTTATGCCTCACTCCGACTCTTTCTATGCTTTAGCCATATTGGCTCACCCAGACGATGAGTCTTTTTTGGTTGCCGGCACGGCCCTGAAATTTAGAGAGGAAGGCAAATCCTGCGGAATAATCTGCATGACTCACGGAGAAAAAGGCGCTGACCGGCTGGAGCGAAATTTATCGCCAGAGCAAATGGGCAAAATCAGAACTAATGAGATGCAAACCGCTTGTGAAATTTTGGGATGCAAATGCGTAGATTTTTATAATTACCACGATGGGGGGTTGGATCAAATAAGTTTAGAAGAACTAACGCAAAAATTAATTCCCCAGATCGAACAATACAGCCCCCAGATTATCCTGACCTTTGGCCAGGAAGGAATTTCCGGACACCGTGATCACATCATGATTGGAGAGGCGGTCCTGGCAGCGGCCAGGCAGGCGCATCCCCGCCCAAAAGAAGTTTGGCTGGCGAGTATTGCCGCTTCGGAGATCAAAGCTTTTAATCAACATTTGAACGAACGAAAAGTTCACCGCAGTCATTTCCAAGAATCGGAATTGCAAGGCGTGCCGGATGAGCAACTGCTCAAAATTGATATTAAAAAATACGCGGCTCAAAAACTGGAAGCCCTCAAAGCCCATCAAAGCCAGTACCTCCCCCATTTGGTTTGGCCGACTTTGCTCAAATACGAGTGCTTTGAGGTGGTTAAACTGCCTTGACGCTTGGGCCTTTTCCTGCTAAAATAGCCAAAGATTAACAATTTAACTCATTATTCGCTCAGCTTTAGCTGGGTGATAAGAAAGACTATTTCTTATGCCAAAATATGAGCTGATGTATATATTATCTTCAGCCGTCACGGACAACGATGTGCCTACCATTTCCCGCGAGGTCGACCAATTCCTCACGGACAATGGCAGTACGATTCTTTCCAGCGAAATGCTGGGCAAGAAAAAACTGGCATATCCGATTAAGAAAACCCGGAACGGTTTTTATGTTCTGGAAACTTTTAATCTGGAAGGTGCCAAACTGCAAGCGCTGGACAACAAGCTCCGTTCCATGGAGCCGATCATCCGCTATCTAGTGGTCAATGTCGAAGATATGGAACGCCGCGCGGTCAAAGACCAGAAAGTTCAGGAAAAGATGCGCGCGTCCCGCAAGCCACCCAAAGTCGAATCTACCACACCGGAAGTAAAGCTTTCGGAAACCGAACTCGAGCAAAAAATCGAAGAGGCTCTGGTGTCGGAGGATCTCGCAAAGTAGTTTTCAGTTGTTAGTTAATAATTTTTAGTGAGTTTTTAATAGTTATTTTCTAATAAAAACTCAATAGAAACTAAAAATTATAAGATAATTAATCTTACTAATATGGATTTAAACAAAGTTCAAATCATCGGCCGACTCACCCGCGATCCAGAAGTTCGCACAACTCCCACCGGCAAAAATATCTGTGCGTTTGGAGTCGCCACCGGCTACACCTGGACTGATCAACAGGGCCAGAAAAAAGAACAAACCGAATTCCATAATGTCATTGCCTGGGGCAAACTCGGCGATATCATCGCCCAGTACATGAAAAAAGGCCGCCAGATTTATATCGAAGGCCGGCTCCAGACCACATCCTGGGATGATAAAACCTCGGGCCAGAAACGTTACCGAACTGAAATCGTAGCTGAAAATATGATCATGCTCGGCGGCAAACCCGGCGAAACTTCCAGCGCTCCGGCGATGCCGGCAGGGAGCCGAACACAAACAGAACAGCCGGAACCAACCAATGAGCTGCCGGAAATCCAAATCGATAACTCTGACCTTCCATTTTAATTAATCAGGTTACAGGGTACAGGCAACAGGGTTCAGCTTCTGAACCCTCAAACCTGCAACCTGAACCCTTACTACTATGCCCGCACCACAAACTCGTAAACCCTGTCTATTCTGTACCGAGAAAATCTCCACGATAGACTACAAAGACACTCAATTCATGAGGCGGTTCATGTCGCCCCATGCGAAAATTCTGTCCTCCACCAGAACCGGCACCTGCAGCAAGCACCAGCGCATGGTGTCCACGGCTCTGAAAAGAGCAAGACACATGGCGTTGCTACCTTTTGTTAGCACTTAATTAGTTCAAAAGTTAAAAGGTTAAAAGGTTTGAACGGCCTTTTTAACTTTTTTAACTTTTTAACCTTCTAACATTTTATGGCAGTTTTAGACTTCTCGGACCTTAAGGGTACCGGACAAATTATCAAATACAACAACGAACCCTACCAGATCATCTGGTCGAATTTTATGCGCACGGCGCAGCGCAAACCTGTAATCCAGGCCAAACTGCGCAACCTCATGACTGGCAAAGTCATGGAGTATTCTTTCAAATACGGGGAAAAAATTGACGAAGCGGATGTGCTCAAGCGCAAGTGCCAATTCCTCTATAGCGACGACGAAGGCGCGCACTTCATGAATCCGGAAACTTTCGAAACTATCGTGGTGCCCAAAGTGATTGTCGAAGATCAGGTCAAATTTCTCAAAGAAGGCTCGGACACCACGATCATGTTTTTCGAAGAACGCCCGATCGCCCTGGATTTACCGGTCAAAATCGATTTGAAAGTTACAGAGACTTCTCCTGGCATCAAGGGCGATACCGCCACTGGCGGCACGAAGCCTGCGACACTTGAAACCGGGTATGTAGTCAACGTTCCCCTGTTTATCAAAGAAGGCGACGTGGTCCGGGTCAATACCTCCTCTGGCGATTACGTCGAACGCGCTAGTCAGTAAAAAAGTATAAGGGATTAGTATCAGTATAAGGACTCGAGTGATCGAGTCCTTATTGTTTCAATCCTTTTGGGGGTCGGAATTGACAATCTGATTTTTAAGTTTTAAACTAAAAATTACCTGTAATTAACTGCCCGCCTAGACTCGTTAGGCGAGGCTGGCGGCGGAAAGGAAAAATATGGCAGAGATTACTAAAGAATACTTTGATCATCAATTCGAAAGCATGGCTGGAATGATTAAAAAAGGCTTTGATACGACGGCTTCCAAAGTTGAAGTTAAGGCTGTCGAAGGGCGTTTAGATAAAGTCGAAGGTCATTTGGGTAGATTAGAAAACAAAGTGGATATTATCCAAGGCAAACTCGATAATATTCTATACAAAGAAGTTGTCCAAATAGATGATCGAGTTACCAAAATCGAAAAACACTTAGGTTTCAAACCAGCTTAATCTGAATTTAAAATCCCGCCGATCGGCGGGATTTTTTTGTACCGGTATAATAAATTTTATTGCTTCATTTGCGCCACGGGCCCAACCGGCATGGCTAAATCCGCGGAGTTGACTGGGACTATGTCGGAAAACTTGTTTCCCCAGGACAGAAATACTGCGGCCGAAGGAAAAGGATAACGGACGACTGCTCCCAAAAAATAAACTGTGCCACTAGAATCAACAACTAAAGTTGCTCTCGGATGCCTCGCTATTTGAGAAGGACTGCTTGGGCTAATATTTAGCTTAATTGAAATACTTGCCGGTGAGTTACTAAAATTACCTGTAAAAATAATTACTGTAGAATAACTACCCACAGGCACATTTGGATCGATCCCTACACCTATGCCAGAGGTTTGCAGAGGATCCAATGATAGAGGTGCCGTGTTGTAACTTCCATTAAGCCATGAGGGTTGATTCGGAATGCTAATTGTAAAAGTTAAAGGTTGAGTAGACGAACTGTTGCTAAGATGAGCCGTATAATCGCGTATTGTATTGTCTCCAGCAGTATAATTAAACTCCATAAACCTATCGCTGACAATCAAATATGGTAAATTTGAATCAGCAGGACCAGAAGAGTTAACTATTAGAGTAAATTGCTTACTAGTGCCGACGTATGCGGATGGAAAATTGCCGGAGTTGATTTGAATTGTAAACGGATAAGTCCCAAGGCTGGTGGGTGTACCACGAATTATGATACTGTTAGCAGTCGGTGATGGACTTAAATTCAAACCTGGCGGCAAATTCCCTGATTCAATAAACCAAGTATTATTGCCAGGAATTGTTCCGCCTGCAGTCAACGTGGCTGAATACTCTGTCCCAACCACGGCGTTAGGTAAAATTGACTCATTGATTCTGATGGTGGACGACGAGTCAGAAGTATCAGAAGTAGTGGAATAAACTCTAAAATTCGTAGTGTTACTGGTCCCGTTTGAGTTGGTGACTGACAAAGCATATATTCCTGGTGATGCTGAAGGCGGGATCGTGAAAGACAAATCGCAAAAAATAACACAGGTATTGGCCAGCACGGGCGTTGAACCAAAATTAACAGTATTGCCAGTACTGGTAAAACCAGAGCCATATACTGCAACGATTCTGCCCGCATATCCAGCAGTCGGTGAAATCGAAGATATCGTCGGCCCGCCGGCGACCTGGGCGAACGTCGACGGCGCTAACCAAAAAAATAAAATAATAAATACGATTATGACCGATTTTCTCATAAAAAATATGTTATAGTTGAATTAACTATAACATATTTGAATACGTTAAGATAGGTGTGAACCGTTGAGTTTTATTCTACTACGGTCACTGTACCGCCTCGAGGCGCCATGAGGTGATCGTGGAATTTCCATTTGCCGACCTTATCGAATGTGTAGGTGTAAGTGCCGCCCGATGAGATGCCTTTGAGCGAATCAAATGACGGTAAATCCGTATGGGTCGGGTGCGGGTTGGATGCCGGCCAGTGTGGCGCAGAGTCAGTGTTTTTGAAAGTGACTTTGGTGTCTTTTTTGACGGTCACTGTCGAAGGACTAAATCCGGTGCTGGTCATATTGATTATAACCTCACTACTCGAAACTGGTGGCGGCGGGGGTGGATTGGGCATCGGTGTCGGAGCTGGAGCCGGAGTGGGATTGGGATTGCGGGAGCTGGTATCGGTATTCGTATTGGTTGCGTCTGGAGTTTTGTTGCAGGCCGCGGCAATTAAAATTATGCCTAAGCCTAAAATTAAAGTTTTCTTCATTTATCTTTCTCCTGCATTGCCTGGGCAATGCGATTAATGGCTAAAATAAACGCGGCGTTGCGGAAATCAGTGTCATGCTTCTTCATAATAGCCAGCACATTCTGCCAGGCGTCAATCATGTACTTGGTCAGTTTACCCAAGACTTCTTCCCGCGTCCAGTGGCTTTCTTCCAAATTCTGCACCCATTCGAGATATGAAGTGGCCACTCCTCCGGAATTGGCCAGCACATCCGGAATCACCCATACTCCGCGCTGTTTTAAAATTATATCTGCTCCCGGTGTTGTCGGGCCATTGGCCATTTCTACAATTAGCTTGGCTTGAATTTTTGGCGCATTCTCTTCATGAATTTGGTTTTCTAATGCTGACGGCACTAGCACATCCACTGGTAATTCCAACAGCGCTTCATTGGTAATTTCCGCAGCCCCGGCCAAGCCTTTCAGCGATCCGGTTTCGGTTTTAAATTTTTTAACCTGTTCAACATTCAATCCTTCAGGGTTATAAATCCCGCCCTTGGAATCCGATACTGCCACAATTTTGAAACCAGCCGCTTCGGCCAGCGCCGCAAAATGAGCGCCGACATTGCCAAACCCTTGAATCGCGACACTAGCACCGGTAGGCAACTTTAGTTCTACGGCGGCAGCTTTCAAAACTTCTACGCCGCCAAAACCCGTGGCCTCTTCGCGCCCTTCCGAGCCACCTTGATCCAAAGGCTTGCCTGTGATCACAGCTGGCACCACATGTCCCACGAGTTTGCCGTATTCATCTACCATCCAACCCATGATTTCAGGAGTGGTATTGACGTCTGGGGCTGGCACATCGATCTGCGGACCGATATTACGATAAATTAAATCAATAAATTTGCGCGACAGACGTTCGAGCTCGCCCGGCGAAAGTTGCTTAGGATCCACGGCAATTCCGCCTTTGCCGCCGCCAAACGGCACGCCCACGACCGCGTTTTTGATGGACATCCAAAACGCCAAGGCCTTAACCTCATCCATGTCTACTTGCGGGTGATAGCGAAGTCCACCCTTGTACGGGCCACGCGCGTTGTTGTACTGGACGCGGAAACCTTCGAAGACTTTGATCTTCCCGTCGTCCATTTTTACCGGGATCGAAACTGAGATCGTTCGCTGGGGTTTTTGCAACTGCAACAAAATATCCTGATTCAGTTTCAGGATATTGGCAGCATTTTCCAGTTGCTGCAGGGCGGATTCAAACGGATTTGTCTTATTCATAAATGTCAGTATTGCCCCTTTATACTTTCCTAATCAACCTTCTCAGGTCCCTTATTATAAAACGCACTGATGAATTTCAAAACCGTAGTTTCGTCGTATTGATCCAAATTTTGCAAATGGCCCCACGCTACCAAGGCAATCGGCGCATCATTCTTTTCGCGTGGCTCGACTATAATTTTCGGATAGCGCTTGGCAAAATCTTCCAACTGATTAATTGTTGTTTGATCCACTTTATCCGACTTATACGAAATCCAAATGCCGCCGTGTTCGAGATTATGCACCAGCTGTTCATCCGGCTGAGTGACCTTATACACGCCCCAGGCCCCTGGCTGCGGCCAATGGTCGCCGGAAGTCGGCGGATTGGAATTATATGGCGTGTGATCAGTGGAACCTTGAGTGATATGTTTTTGGCCTTGTATTTCAAATTCCTGGCCTGGTAAATTTTCCTGTTGCTTTTCCGAAGTCTTATACAAACCGAAAGCAGCAGCCACGACCACAATCACGACTCCCAGGTAAATAAAAAATATTTTGAATTTTCCCATAGTGTCTCCTAGTTAATTAACCCTGGTTCTCTCCCAGGTATTTTTCCACATCTAAAGCGGCCATGCAACCCATGCCAGCAGCCGTCACAGCCTGGCGATAGCGGTGATCGCGCACGTCTCCGGCCACAAAAATTCCCGACACTGAAGTTTTGGTTTGATCCTGCGGCACAATGTACCCTTTCGCATCCAGTTCAATCTGGCCCTGGAAAATTTCGGTATTCGGTTTGTGGCCAATCGCGACAAACGCGCCTTCGATCGGCACATCCGTGACTTCCTTTGTCACCGTATCCTGTAATTTCACGCCGCTCAATTTCTCAGTACCCAAAAATTCAACCGCGACTTTGTTAGTTTTAAATTCAATCTTCGCATTGGCGCGAGCCCGATCCAGCATGATTTTCGATGCGCGAAAATTTTCACTCCGATTTAGAATCGTCACCTTAGTTGCAAACTTGGTTAGATACAAAGCTTCTTCCATGGCCGCGTCGCCGCCGCCGATAACCACAATTTCTTTTCCTTTAAAGAAAAATCCATCGCAAGTGGCGCACGAGGATACCCCTTTGCCGCGAAATTTTTCTTCCGACGGCAATCCGAGCCACATAGTCGAAGCGCCGGTGGCGATAATCACGCTTGCGCCCAAATATTCTTTGACGCCAGTGGAAACTTTGAAGGGAGATTTAGAAAAATCGACTTTTGTCGCATCTTCGTACACCACTTCCGCGCCGAATCGCTCGGCCTGCGAAATCATCTTCTGCATAAGATCCGGGCCCATGATCGCTTCCGGAAATCCGGGGAAATTTTCGACTTCTGTGGTCAGCATCAACTGGCCGCCAAAAGTTAAGCCTGCGATTACCAGAGGCTTCAGATTGGCTCGCGCCGCATACAGAGCCGCAGTTAAGCCAGCAGGACCAGAGCCGATAATTATAACTTTGTAGGAATTCATATAGTTGTTTAAATGTTTAAAAGTTAGAAGGTTAAAAGGGAAACCACTTTTTAACTTTTTAACCTTAAAACTTTTTAACTCGTTTTATCTTGGTCCAATCCGAGGTTAGGCCTACGCCGCCATGCTTTCGCTGAAGCCAATCAAAACAGGCTAATGCGGCAGAGGCGCCCTCTCCGGCTGAAATAACCGCCTGTTTATACGGGCGGTTGGTGGCATCCCCGGCTGCAAAAATGCCGGGGACAGAAGTCGATTGATCGGAATTGACCACAATCTGCTCCTGCTCATCTAACTTTACTATATTTTCGACCAAATGTGAATCCACGACATACCCTAGCTCCACAAACAGCCCATCAACCACCAATTCTTTCTGCTGCCCGGTCTTGAGGTCCAATAATTCTAAATGAGATAGCTGAGTTTCGCCGACCAATGCCTGAATCTGGATAAATGACACTAATTCCACATTCTTTTTTTTAAATAACGCCTGAACCAATCCCGGGTGCGCGACCAATTTGTCAGTCTTAGAAAGAATAAAAACTTTTTTCGCAAATTTCGCGCACAGCAATCCGGCATCCGCAGCCGTGTCCCCAATACCGGCGATGGCCACCACTTTATTTTTATATAATGGCGCATCGCAGGTGGCGCAATACGATACCCCTTTGCCCTTGAGCTCGTTTTCGCCCGGGACACCTAAATCCATGGGCGTTTTGCCGTAAGCCAAAATCAAACTTTGGGCTTTATACTGTTTTCCGTACGCTGTGACTACAAATGAATCCGGCGCGATTTTTAATTTACTAACTTCGGCCTGTAAAAATTCACTGCCATGCTTTTCGCCTTGCGCTCGGATCGTGGACACCAGTTCAAACCCGGCCACTTCCTCAATTCCTGGAAAATTTTCAATCGCATCAGAAAAATTGGCCTGGCCGGCAATGTCTTTACCAATCACTAAAGTTTTAAGTCCGCGGCGGGAAGCATACAAAGCCGCGGAAAAAGCCGCTACACCACCACCGACGACAATTACATCAAACATATTTTTATTTCCTTATAGTTTTGGCTGACTCTACGACATTCGATAAGAGTTTGGCGACCGTAATCGGCCCGACCCCGCCTGGAACTGGCGAAACGACACTGGCCTTATCGCGCACGGATTCCAAATCCACATCCCCGACAATTCCGCCGCCAGATTCCGCGGTCCCGCAATCAATCAAAACCGCTGCTTGCTTAATCAAATCCCCTGTAATCAATTTCGGCTGACCCGTACCACTAATAATGATGTCCGCGTTCGGCACGATTGATTGCAGATCGGTGGAGCCATCCGCGGTCTGGACATTTAAACCGCGCTCTGTGAGTAATGCAGTCACGGGTCGGCCCACCAAATCGCCCTGGCCAATCATTAAAATCTTTTGGGTTGCTAAATTCAAATTTAACGAATCCAAAACTTCGAGCACGGCTGCGGCTGTCGGCGGCACAAACTGACTTTTGGCGGTGAGCGCATCCACGTCGAATTGCGGCGCGATCGCGGACAAAATCAAAGCTTGATCTAATTCTTTGGGCAATGGCAACTGAATAATTAAGCCGGCTAAATTTTTTTCCTTCTGAATTGCTTGAATAGCCGCGATAACTTCTGTAGTAGTGGCGCTAATCGGCAACGCTACACACCTGCCCTCCAGGCCAATCTCTTCCGCGCGCCTAAGTTTGATATTCACATAAGAACGCGACACGGCATCCTCGCCCACCAGTACGTCACAAAACAGCGGTCGAAAAGGCAATTCGGCCACTTCTGTTTTCAGTTCTGTCAGAATTTTTTGGGCGATTGCCTGCCCGTTCACCAGCATCATAACTCTTATTTTATCATTTTGGGCCTGAAATAAAAAGGCCTAAGCAGCAGCTTAAAAATGCTATAATACGGTAACGAACCGCCCTTATTTTCGATTAAATTCATGCTAGAAGAACGTGACGTGCAAAATCTGGTATTGCAAGCGCAGAACGGTAATTCTGAGGCTTTTGGGCAAATTTACGAACTTTACGCCCGCCAAATTCACAACTTTCTTTTGGGTAAAGTCGGACATAAACAAACCTCAGAAGATCTGGTCCATACCGTCTTTCTTAAGGCCTGGACCAACCTGCGATCCTATCAGCCCCGCGCTTCGGCCAAATTTTCCACCTGGCTGTTCCAGATTGCCAACTACACCCTGATTGACCATTGGCGCACCCGCAAACCCACCACGGAATTAGTCGAAATCGAAAACTTGATGCAGTTTGCGGTAGATCCCAAACTCTACGAAGAATATAGTTATTTGTGGAAGGCGCTGAAAAGTTTGCCGCTGAATTATCAAACAGTATTAGAATTTCGCTTCCAACAAGATTTGTCTGTGGAAGAAACCGCGCAGATTATGAATAAAAGCGAGGTCGGCATCCGCGTCCTGCAGCACCGAGCGCTCAAAGCGCTCAAGAATAAACTTTCCGCCATAGGCGGATCCGCCTCCGGCGGAAAGGATTCCAAAATATGAACTGGTTCAAATTAGACAAATCACTAACCGATAAACTGAAAAAGGCATCTTCAGTGGATTTTAAATTTGATCCCAATCCTGGCAAATACCGGCTGCTCGCTTCGATTGAACATGCGGCTCAAAAAAAACCAGCTCTGCATTTTTCACCAATTTTAAAATACTGTCTGATTACGGCCTGTCTGCTTTTATTTGTTTCCGGCACGTTTGTGTTTGCAGCCAACAGCCAGCCCGGCGATACTCTCTTTTCGCTCAATAAAATCGGCGAAAATATTATTTTGAATCTGCCCCTAAGCGATCTGCAAAAAGCGGAGGTTCAGGAACAGATCGTCACCAAACGCTTGGAAGCTTTGGATCGGGTGCAGGCCAAAACTGAGACTGTAAAAACGCAATTGGATGCTCGGAAACTGGAAACCGTCAAAGAATCCGACGAAACCCTAAGCGCGGCTATTGAGAACATTTCCAAGAATAAACAAAAACTGGAAGCGGCGGGCAATACGCAAGGTGCGGAAAAATTAGGCACAGTCCTCGACCGGCTGCAAGCCAAAGTCGCGGATCGGGAACAAACTATCCAGAAAATCGAAGACGAAACTGCCGACGAACCATCCAAAACCAAGATTCGTCAGCATTTACGGCAAATTAAAAAGAGCCGGGAAAAGGCTCAATTGGAAATTCGAAGGTCTGGCCGAAATTCTCCAGAAAAACTGGATGACCGAAAATCCGATAAGATCCTCGATGATACTCCCGACGATAAACCCTGACTAAGTTTCTAAATATTTCTCTAGCCCGGACAAAAATTCCTGGCGGATCTCGAGCTGGCGCTTCACGCCTTCAAACACCAGCTCTTTGGCTTCGCGATCAAACACAATTTTGTCCAAAATATGACTGGTGTTGCCTACAAATTTTTCGTTTGATTCGCTGCTGTCGGCCAAAACCTCGAGATCTTTATCAGTCAGAGCCGAATTATTTTTGAGCATGGTCCGCAGCGCTTTATATTGCTCCACTAAAGCTCGCTCATGCCCGGCAAACGCGCCAATCGCCGTCTGCCATTCGGAATTACTGTAAACGTCGGATAATTCGGCAACATAATAACGCGTCGGTTCTTTCGATTCGGCTCGGTCAATCTCGTCGTCAGTCAGGCCCAAGGCTTTCAACAGCCTGAGCCACTGCTCCCGCCGCACGGTTTGTAATATTCCGCGCTCGATTTTGTGGCCAATCAGTTCTGCTTGCCGTTTTTGCTCTAAAATCTCCAAAGCGCCTTCCGCAGTCGGATCATCGGATTCGGAGAGATTCGCAATCGCAAACCGCAAAAAGCCAGGATCGCCTTCCCGGCTGCCCATCAGCGCTTCTGCGGCCAAAAATACCTGAAGCATCAGCTTTTTTATTTTTTCTGGTTTTAAATCCCTGCTTTGCTGAATTTTTTGGACAATTGACCAAGAATTCATCTGATGCGGGATATAGTCCATGAGCCATTCGATAAACTGCTCGCCCACATACTGGTCCACAGCTTCCTGGGGGTTGGTAATCGCATTGATGTTGGTGCTGATCTCATTCATGAGGGTAGTGTATGAAAGTTTCCGATTTAATGCAACTGCTAAAATTGGCGGGAAATCCAATCGAAATACATCCGGACTTGGATTATTAATAAAATTATGATATTTTTATAGAGTTGTACATTATTATTTCTTTAACCGCATGAGCGACATTATCGCCGGAATTCTGAATATCATCAAAAGCGCGTTTATCGTGTTGTTCCGGAGCATTATTAAATTATATTCTCCGTCCAAAAAAGACTCTGGGGCCCATCACGATCCCAAGCATCACTAATTTATTAGAACAATTTAAGTCCTAACTACTTACCACTATCTTTTGCTGGCGTTGACAAGCCAGTGTTTTTGTGCTAAGATATTCAGCTAACCCGCCCGAACGCCCGCCTGAATGAATTCATTCGGGCAGGTACCGAATCGTAAAACTTTAAATACGTTCGGTACGGGCGGGCTAAATACAACCATATGACACGACTGTACTTGCTAATCTTATTGCTCACTGTCGTCTACTCATGGGATGAACTTAAATCCGCCTTGGTTGTTATTTTCCGCCGCCGAAATCAAAATTCGAATCAAAACTTTGAAAATGATACGTTAGTGGCAGATATAGTCCTGATCGCCACTGTGCCTTTCAGTTTGGCTTATCTTATATTAAGTCTCGGCTCGCTGGGTCTCAAACTCCTAGTGGTCACAGCCGAGATCTTGATTCTCGGCTTTATTTTCAAGGGCCTCGAAATTTATCGCTTGCGCCGGCGCTTCACGCAAAGCTATGAAGGAACCGATAAAATCATTGCGATTGTCTTCAGCTTACTAGGGCTAGTCTCCCCCTCCTGGAAATTCGCCACCCGCACTATCCGCGCCAGCGGACACACTAGCCAATACTTGTTCGCTTTGGGTCTGCCTTTGCTCTCTGGGCTCGCGTTAGCCATCGCTGTCCGCAAATTGGGACCGGAAGAATTTATCAGCCGCCTCGATCCGCTGATTGCTGTGGCGACTTTAGGTTTGGTCCTCAATGTCACGATTGAAATTCTGGAAAAAATCTTCCGCTCTCATAAATTCCAAATGATGAGCCTGATGCGAATTGTGCTGGGCATCGTTATTATCTTTGTGCTAGCCAGAATCTAGCTCAGGGTCGAATTTGCGAGGAGGCCGTCGTAAAGCCTTAGCTTGGCGGCCGACGAAGCAATCTAATCTATGTCCGGATTAGACTGCCGCGCGACCGCGCAGCTAATTCTCAAAAACGGTCGCTCGCAGATTCGCCCCTCTTCACAAATCAATCTCTTTCCGTTACAATATGACGGCTGTAAATTAAGTTATAGAAAGCAATCTCTGTGAAAATCGAGAAAAAATCCATCAATTCCCATCAAATCGAACTGACGATCCGAGTCCCTAAAGTGGATGCTCAACCGTGGTTGACCAAAGCTGCTAATCACCTCTCCCAACACCGGCCAATCAAAGGCTTCCGGCCAGGCAAAGCGCCCTACGAAATAATCAAAAAAGAATTCGGGGAAGCGGCGATCATTCAGGAAGCCATGGAAGATATTATCAACGGCACTTTCGCCCAAGCTTTGGAGCAGGAAAATTTGGATACTTACGGTAAGATTGGTTTCGAACTGCTGCCAGCTTTGGGGTTAGACGAAATCGCCGCCTATAAAGCCATGATTACCCTGATGCCGAAGGTCCGCCTGGGTAATTGGCAAAGCCAAAAGATCAAACGCAGTGAACCAAAAGTTTCTGACGAAGAATTAAAGACCGCCCTGGATGAATTGGCGGGTATGGTCACGACAGAAGAACCTGTCGAGCGGCCGGCGCAAATGAATGATAAAGTCATCATGGATTTTGAAGTATTCGTAGATGGTAAATTGATCGAGGGCGGAAAAGCCCAAGACTTTGGTCTGATTTTGGGCGAAGGGAAAATGATTCCGGGATTTGAAGAAAAGATCGTGGGTGGAAAAGCCAGCCAAAAATTGGAATTTAATTTAAATTTCCCGCCGAATTATCAAGCCGGCCATTTAAGCGGCAAGCCGGCCGAGTTTAAAATTACAGTCAAACAAGTCTTCGCCCGCATCAAACCGGAAATTAACGATGAATTTGCCAAACGGATGGGCGTAACTGACCTGAATGAACTTAAAAATAGTTTACGAGAAAATATTCATAAAGAAAAACTGGGTGTCGAAGAAGAACGAGTCGAAATCGCGGCCATCAAACAAGTAGTAATGAACTCGGAGTTTGATGAGATCCCGAAAGTTATGATTGATGATACGACGCAAGATTTAGTGCATGACTTTGAGCACACCTTAGTTCATCAGGGCGTCAAACTGGAACAGTATTTAAGTTCCATTGGTAAAAATCTGGATCAGATCAAAAAGGAATTTGAGGCCAAGGCGCTCGAACGGATTAAATCCTCCATGGCGCTCGGGCAACTCGCGGAGAGCGAACAATTGACCATCACGACTGATGAAATCACCGCAGAAATTGAAGCGCAAAAAAAATCTTATGCCCACAACCACGAAGCGCTCCATGATATCAATCAACCCGAATACAAGCGCCACGTGGCCAGTACTCTCATCAATCGCAAAATTATTCGCTTCATTAAAGACAAAATCGTAGAATAAGTCCCAAGCAATTAACAAAACCCGGTCTATTATACAACTATTCTAATTGCTTAGGGTTAACGCCTGTATCTTCATCCAATTAATGTTGTATGAGTATCCTGTATGCTAAGCTTAGAGTCTAAGGATAATTAACAAAGGAGAACATATGGATATCATCCTATGGATAGTTTTCGGCGCGTTGGCCGGATGGCTGGCATCATTAGTCATGCACACTGATGCTCAGCAAGGCGGTTTGGCCAACATCATAGTCGGCATCATCGGAGCGGTTATCGGAGGCTTCGTGATGTCCCTGATCGGCCAGTCCGGAGTGACAGGCTTCAATCTTTACAGCCTGCTCGTCGCCATCCTCGGCGCCGTGATCCTAATCTGGCTCGTGAAAGCCATGCGCACAGCCTAAGCCAACTGTAAAAAACTCCGCCAATTCTCGGCGGAGTTTTTATTTTATTAAAGCCAACTTTTTCGCTCGCGGCCATTTTTTCACTTCTATCTCCCGTCTCAGCGCCGCCCCGATCGTTTTATATTTTTCCGAATAAACTATCTTTCCCCCGCCCCGACTGCGCACATACGCCGACCCCTTCCCCAAATTATGCAATTTCTCCCGCGCCGCCAAATCCTTCGCAATCCCGCAATACAAAGTCCGATCTTTGCATCGGAGAATATAGAAGTAATATCTGATGGAATGCTTTTTCATAATCTCAGTATACTCTGTCCCCCAACAAAAAAACACTAGCCAAGGCTTAAAACCAAAAAAACTTCTATTTGAGATTATAAATGTTTGTGCCGTGTCCGTCGTGAGCCAAAATTTGGCTTTGCGGATCCAAACTCATCGAAGAGTTGGCCCCGGTATATTTAATAATGGCAACATTGTTCACGCCGAAAGCAGGACCGGGTTTGCCGCACAAAATACGAATCTGGCCTTTTCGTTTATCAATTTTTTTCTCTACAAATAAACTGCAAAACGAATCAGAAAAATCCAAGCCCGATACTGATACTAATTTGGGATTGTAGTTGATGATGGCACCGACAGAATTAATGGGTGTTGTGGCTGAATCAACGACTATGCGCATGGTATTCTTCTTGTCAGATACTAATTTAAAGCTCGCTCCGGCAGCCAATGCGCTGGACGGAGTCAATAAAGCTAAGCTTAAAATAATCGCCAAATAAAATTTCATAAATGTAATCAATAATAAAAAACAACCCTTTTGGCTGTTTCTTTTTGATTTTATTTGGTTTTTTTGGTGACCCCACCGGGAATCGAACCCGGATTACCAGGATGAAAACCTGGCGTCCTAACCGTTAGACGATAGGGCCTACGTCGCAACTGATCGACACTACGCGAATCGCTACTCAATTAAACCTTGGTGGCGATTACGCTTCGGTCGATCGTTGCTCCTTTCGGACAAAAATCGTGCTCGACCTGAACATTTTGATTTATAAATATGGATCAGGTCTGCGCACCTATTTTTGTCCGTACTCTAGATAAGCCCAGGTATTATACAGAAAGCAGGCGAATTTTTCAAGGCTTAAAAAACTGCCCGGACGGGCAGTTGATTTAACAAAATTATTAAATATTCATTTTGCGCCTGACGGCTTTGACTTGGCCGGGGGTGAGTTTGCCGGACTTTTCGAGTTTGCGCAAACCGAATTTGATTTCATCGCGGTTGAGGCCATTCCCTCGCCGATCCCACAATAAATTCGCCACAGTGGAGCGATCGGCATCGCGCTTAAGGGTACTGCGCAAAGCTTCTTTGGTCTTATATCGAAAATTATCTTTATACAAATTGTCGTTGTTGACCACTCCGGATTTGCTGAAATTCACCAGTTCAAAACCCGGTGCAGGCTTAGGAGTTTGTGGCTTTGATTTCGGCTGTTCAGGGCGAGAGAGTGGAGTGATACCAGACGGCATGGCCGGCGGCATATTGGAAACCGGCCGGGTGGAAGGCACGCGCGGCGGTAGGGACGCGGATCTTTTAAACATTGACCCCATATTTAAACGGTCGTTGATTGAGTCCATGTAATTTTATTTTGGTTTCGAATTGAAATTGACTTGTATATATTATAGCATATTTTCGACTTTTCTGCAAGTAAACTTTCGAAGGACTAAAAATATTCTTCAGACCGTTAGGCATAAACAAAAGTGTTTTATGTTCGACTTTAAGGTATAATACTCTCATGACAATCTGGACGATCTTACTTACGGTTGCCGGTTTATGCTTGTTTGAAATCATCACCAGCATAGACAATGCGATTATTAACGCCGAAGTTTTATCCACCATGGGCCAAAAAGCTCGCCGGTGGTTTTTGCTTTGGGGAATCTTGCTGGCTGTATTTTTGGTCCGCGGGCTTCTGCCACTGCTGATCGTCTGGGCGGCTAACCCGGCCTTAGGCTTTTGGGGATCGCTGACAGCCACCTTCAGTAATGACCCAAGGGTAATCGCGGCTGTAGAACAATCCTCCCCCGTGCTTTTAATCGGCGGCGGGGTGTTCTTGATTTTCTTATTTTTCCACTGGCTGTTTCTAGAACCAAAAAATTATGGTCTGGTCGGTGAAAGATTTTTCCAACGCCAGGGCGCCTGGTTTTTTGCAGTAGCTTCCGTCCTCCTCTCGAGTATTGTCTGGCTGGCACTGAAAGAAAATCCCTTTATGGCGTTTGGCGCGGTTTTGGGCTCATCCTCATTTTTTATAATCCATGGCTTCCGACAGTACGCGGAAGAGCAAGAAACGAAATTATTATCCGGCGGCGTGTCGGATATCGCCAAAGTCGCTTATCTGGAAATCTTGGATGCGACTTTCTCCATTGACGGAGTGATTGGGGCATTTGCGTTTACCTTTTCCGTGCCGCTGATCCTGCTGGGCAATGGACTCGGCGCTATAGTCTTGCGCAAACTGACAGTCAGCAACATGGAGCGGATCAAAAAATATAAATTCCTCAAAAACGGCGCGATGTATTCGATCCTATTTTTAGGAATTATTATGATTACGGATAGCTTTGGCTTTCATATCCCGCCCTGGGTCTCACCCCTGATCACATTTGCCACTGTCGGTTATTTCTTCTTTAAATCCAAACAAACAATCCAGATTGCTTAATAACAAATTTGTATTATTTCACAATTGTTTCGCCATATTTCCTAAAACATAATAACCTGAGGCAATAACGCCACGGGTTTGTGGCTGGAAAGGAAACATATGGGACAAACAACAATAATTCGCAAGGACACTTCAATCAACCCGCTTTATTCGGCAGCGCGAGTAATCTGGGTCATACTTAGCCTGGTGGAGGCGGCAATCGGGTTACGAATTATCCTCAGGTTGATCGCAGCCAATTCTGCTGCTGGATTTACGGACTTTATATATAACGTGAGTCAGCCGCTGGTGAATCCCTTCATCAACGTTGTCGGGAATAGTTCAGTCGGCAACGGTGGCGTGATCGAATGGTTTAGTATAATCGCCGCGACCGTCTACTGGCTGATCGCCTGGGCGCTGATCGGTCTGCTTACTGCTGACTCGGCCGCAGACACCCGAATCGAACGACTCTAACTTCAACCCTGCCCCGCTCATCCCGGGGCAGTTTTTTGTTGTTCACCATAAACGGGGCGTCCGGTCGTATGACCGGACAATTTAGATAGAAACAATCCGCCGAAGCTTAGAATAGCTTTAATTTTCGCGAAGGCGGATATCCCGGAAAATGCTATAATACCCAGGATGAAAAAATCCATGACTATTCTAGCGATCGAATCCAGCTGTGACGAAACCGCCGCCGCGGTTATTAAAGACGGAAAAATTTTATCCACCATTATCGCGTCCCAGGCGAAAATGCATGCTAAATTTGGCGGGGTCGTGCCGGAGGTGGCGGCCAGGTCTCACATCACCGCAATCATTCCGACTGTGGATTTAGCCTTGCAACAAGCCCGGACCAAGCTTACTGATCTTGACTATATCGCGGTCACGCAAGGCCCAGGACTCATGACCTCGCTTATGGTGGGCATTGATACAGCTAAGGCTCTGGGTGCGGCTTTAAATATTCCAGTTATCCCAGTCAACCATTTGGAGGCACATATTTATGCCAACTTCACAGGCTCCTCCCCAACCCCTCCTCAGAGAGGAGGGGCGAGAACTCCCCTCCCTTTCAGGGAGATGCTCACTACCTCACCGGCCGTCGGGAACTGGCTGGGGGAGGGTCACAAAGTTTTTCCAAGCTTGATCTTGATCGTCTCCGGTGGACATACTCTTCTGGTAGAAATGAAAAAACATAGTGTCTATCGAATCTTGGGCGAAACTGTGGATGATGCGGCAGGCGAAGCGTTTGATAAAACTGCAAAAATGTTGAAATTGGGCTATCCGGGCGGACCCATGATTTCTAAGCTGGCGCAAACTGGCAATCCGCAGGCGTTTGATTTTCCGCGGCCCATGATTAATTCCGGCAATTTTGAATTCAGCTTCTCCGGCCTCAAAACCGCCGTGCTTTACACAGTCCAAGGTCTTGCTCGATCGAGCAAAAAATTGGACATCCGAACCAAGCAAAATCTTGCAGCTTCTCTCCAAACCGCAATAGTGGATGTGCTGATCAGTAAACTCGAAAAAGCTATCCTGCGTTACAAACCCAAAACCATCATGCTCGGCGGGGGTGTCGCGGCCAATAGTTTACTCCGCGAGCGTTTCAAACTACTAAGTACCAAATACAAACTACACGCCTCCATCCCCGCGTTTGAATTCTGCACTGACAATGCGGCCATGATTGGCCTGGCTGCCTACTACAGATTAAAAAATAATAACGCCCATTTTGGCAAAAATTTTTCTGCTGATCCCAATCTACATTTAAAATAAAAAAGGAAGTGAAGCGTGACCAGGGTCACAAAATCACTTCCGTCGAAGCCACCGTCTTCGGCTCGCCTTCAATCAATCTCATACTGTCGACCGGGAAGCAAAGCTTCCTGGTGTCCTTGTACTGCAGCTTGGATTGATACATGAGCCTGTCGGCGTGAGCCATCAAACTACTCGCCAGCCTCACTGCAAACGGTCGGCGATTCTGGCGGGTTTCCCACTCTATCCAAACTCCGCCGGCCGCAGTCGCAAAGGGTTGTTCCAGCGCGGATCCGTGTTGTGTTTGGTATTCTGGATCGTGAAGACTGCTGAGGATGCGCTTCAACGCTGCGTTGAAGTCTTTCCACGTATTCGTGGACAAGAACACCAGCAGCACTTCTTCGCCACCCATCCGTATCGACAAGTCGTTCTCGCGCACCAGGTGTCGCAGCATGGATCCCAGAGCCCGCAGCACCGCGTCGCCCCCAGCGTGACCGAATGTGTCGTTGATAGCCTTGAAACTATTGATATCAAGGTAGATCAAGCCAATCCCCGGGGCACGCGAAGCGCCGAGGGCTTTGACCAGCTGCTCCCAGCCAGCCCGGCGATTGGTTAGGCCAGTGAGCGGATCCACCGAACTGAAGAAAACCAGCACTGCCCGCAGCCGATGTAAATCCCGTATAAACCTCGCTCGGAAAGGAGCGGGAATGTGGAACAGCCACCGCTTGATCAATCGATCCACCAGTCGCGCCACCCGATCCCCGTATCCCCTCATAGAGGCTTCTTGCTCGCACCGAACCCTGAGCCTGGACTCTTCTTCCATGTCCCCCTGCCTTATTGTAGACCCCGTATTTATTGACTCGCAGACCCGTTTTAATTATAATTAAAGCAGGTTTCCAAACCAACAAAAGCGGTAGACAAAGCTGTCACTTTGTTTTCCGGCCCCAATTTTTCAAAACTGGAGCTGGACGCTGCGGGAAGAAATCCCCTCAAGAGGGGCAAAATAGACCTCGCCGAAGCAATTCGTTAACTTGCACAATCAAGCATTTTAGCACCCCCAACATATCAGGGTTCTGCTAAAAAATCAAGATGGTACCTCTCCTTCACCGGAGATCTTGAACACCTTAGGGTGTTTTTATTTTTAGCGATTTTTTATGGACAAAGAACCACCACAATTTATCTGCGAAATCTGTAGTGGCTCGCACCCCACGGAAGCACATATTCCCCACCGCGAAATAGTCCAAGAAATTCCCTACCCAAAACTTTGGACACCGGAATTACTAAAGGAGGTGGCCGAAAAGGAAGCTGAGCTAGATCGAGAACATTTGGATACCCCCTTCGTAAATCTAGATCTAAGCCAAGAAGGCTTTGGTCACGTTTTGATAAAAGATGAAAGTGTTAATCCGACAGGAACCCATAAGGACCGCTTGGCCCTGGCGATTGCTGAACAATTCGTTTACGAAACAAAGATGTTCAAATATTCAGTACTGCAAAACGACCCTGAAACATGGAAGCGAAGATCAGACAATCTGAGAGATAATAGCATTAACCGCTTTAGTCTGATTACTTCGGGACATGGTGGAATGGCTTTAGCAACCATGTTTAAAAAACACGAATTGCCGCCGCCTAAACTTTTACTTGATACCCATACTGATCCCGATATAATAGAACAATTAAAAAAACAAAATACGGACATCTATTTAATCGATTTAGGTATGGCAACTTTGACTACCAAGGATGTATTAGAACTGACAAATAATCAGCTCGGGTCTGATTTAACTTCACAAAATTTGGATTACGATGGGTATTGGCGTGTATATTATCAAAAACTAGCTGAAGAATTATTTGAACAAAAACCCGATCAAATTTATGTACCGAATGGATCCGGTAATTTATTTGAAGGAATACTTAGTGCTCAAACTATAGACTACACTGCAGGCCATGGGCTTCATAAAAAAGGTAAAACAATAAATGATATCGACGTTTTTGGGGCTGAACCGGAAACAGCCGATACGAAAGCTGTAATGCTATATGCTCCCTCAAAACCTTTTAAATATTTCGATCTGAAAGGTATTCATAAAAATACTATGGGGACAGACGGTCCGGGCGTATTCACAGTTTCAGAAACTGGTATCGAGCAAGCCTATCAGATATATCAAAAGCACCATATCCAAGCTGGGTATTCCAGTGCTACCGCCATGGCTTTATATCTAAAAAGGTTCCGGGAAGGAAAGGTCTCGGAAAAAGACAAGGTCATAATCGTTAACACCGGCCGGGGCATTGTTAAAAAAGATTGGTAATTAATAAATTTATGAAAGAAATCTCAACCACCTACGACCAATCACAAGAATCGGAAACTTACAAACGCTGGGAAGATTCCGGGTATTTTAATCCTGACAACTTAGAGGGCAAGCCGTTTACAATTGCTATGCCACCGCCCAATGCCACTGGTACGCTGCATATCGGCCACGCGTTTGAAATGTCCATTCAGGACGCTATGATTCGATATAAACGCATGCGGGGCTTTAAAGCTTTGTGGGTGCCGGGTACAGACCACGCGGCGATAGCCACGAATACCAAAGTAGAAAAAATCTTGATCAAAGAAGAAGGCAAAAATCGCCACGATATTGGCCGCGAAGCGTTTATAAACAAAGTGGAAGAATTTGTGGCGGCTAGCCGCGGGACTATGCTCAATCAGCTCAAAATTCTGGGGGCTTCGGCTGACTGGAGCCGAGAAGCGTTTACGTTTGATGAACCGCGCAATTTAGCAGTCCGTACTGCGTTTAAACAAATGTACGATGCCGGTTTAATTTACCGCGGGATCCGCGTGATTAATTGGGATACCAAAGGGCAAACCTCAGTATCGGATGATGAGGTGGTACACAAAGCCGAAAAAGGACATTTATATACTTTCAAGTATTCCAAGGACTTCCCTATTGCGATTGCGACCACCAGGCCAGAAACTAAAGTTGGTGATACAGCAGTTGCTGTAAATCCTAAAGACAAAAGGTACTCAGATTATGTTGGCAAAGAATACAATATCGAAGACTTTGCCGGAACTATTTTGAAAATAAAAATCATAGCTGATGAATCGATAGATATGGAATTTGGGACAGGCGCCGTGGGAGTAACTCCAATGCACAGTATGACTGATTACGAACTGGGTACTAAACATAAGCTTATGGGCACTACAGTCATAAACGAATATGCCAAAATGACAGATAATGCCGGATACCTAGTTGCCGGCAAAAAAACCAAAGAAGCACGGGAGTTAATTGTCGCATGGCTGAATAAAAATAGTTTGATGGAAAAAACTGAAACGATTGACATGAACATCTCCACTGCGGACCGCAGCGGTGGCATCATCGAGCCCTTACCGAAACTGCAATGGTTTGTGGATGTAAATAAACCAATCAAACAACGAGATGGTAAAACTCTCAAAGAACTGATGCATGATGCTGTGAAGAGTGGTGGTATCCAAATCTTGCCTGAACGGTTTGAAAAAGTTTATTTCAGCTGGATTGATAATTTGCGCGACTGGAACATTAGCCGCCAGCTGTGGTATGGGCATCAGATTCCGGTGTGGTACAAAGGCGAAGAAATTTTTGTGGATGTGAATCCGCCCAAAGATTCAGGCTGGGTCCAAGACGAAGATACTTTAGATACCTGGTTTTCTTCAGCGCTCTGGACCTTCTCCACTCTGGGATGGCCTGACGAAACAAAGGATCTCAAAACCTTTCATCCGACTTCGGTCATGGCGCCAGGTTATGAAATATTGTTCTTCTGGGTGGCCCGGATGATCCTCATGAGCACTTTCTTGCTGGGCGAAGTACCATTTGAAACGGTTTACTTGCACGGCATTGTCCGCGACATTACCGGCAAAAAATTCAGCAAGTCTCTGGATAACGGGATTGATCCAGTGGAAGTAATTCAAAAATATGGCGCAGATGCCCTGCGCATGGCTTTAGTTGTGGGTGTGGGAGCTGGGAATGACAGCAAATATGACCAAATGAAAGTGAAGGGCTACCGCAACTTTGCGAATAAAATTTGGAACGCGAGCCGGTTTGTGTTGCAAAATATGGACGGATACGACCAAGAGGCCGAACTAACCGCAGAGGATCAAAAAATCCTCGAAGAACTCGCTGGAGTTGCGGCAAGTGCAACGAAACAATTGGACAAATACGATCTGGCCCACGCCGCCGAGGATCTATATCACTATTTCTGGCATACATTCGCAGACAAAATTATCGAAGAGTCCAAAGCCAAGTTAGCGAATCCGGACACCAAAGCCTCGGCCCAAAAAATGCTGCTGACAGTGCTGGAAACCAATCTCAAACTCCTCCACCCGTTCATGCCTTTCGTCACCGAAGCCGTCTGGCAACTCAACCACAAGGATCTGCTCATGATCCAAAAATGGCCCAGTCTTAAAAACTAGCCTTAAAAAATAGATGTCCAACTTTCTGCTCGATCGAGCAAAACATTGGACATTTAAAAAGAGTCGCAAAGCTCTTTTTTATTTAATTTTTACTTAAGGCTTTTACTGTTTCTCGAGCCGTGAAAGGCGAAATAGTTGTAGTGCCGGTATTGGTGCCAACATTAATCCGTAAAACTCCCCCTGATTCAGTGGGCATACTATCCATCACTGGATTGTCATCATAAGTAAACGACCGGACACAAGTTGCTTCGCTTTTTCTAATCAACCCATCTTTCATGGCCTGGTCATAAATTGGTCCTAAATAACGCTTCACGGTTCTGTCGTTTTCCGCGTCAATCAAATCAAACGCTGGATCATTCGCACTGAACGGCGGCTTGCCAAGATAAGCGTACCCGCCGCCGACTGCCAACCATTGTTGGCCTTGGTCATCTGTAAAATGTGTTAAGTTGACATCCACCACCGGAAATTTTTTGCCGTTTTCTGTACGCACATCACCATGAATTTTCACTGGACGCTTAAAATTTTTCGGCGCGGGCATAAACATCCATCGTCCAGCTACGCCAGCAATTTTCCCAGCCGAAGGCGTACCTTGAAATAAATTTTCATCCGCATAAGCGCCAGGGCTTATGGCATAATTATCTCCCACGACCAAACCAGAATCAGCGACTAATCCTTGGACTAAACCTTGAGTTGAGATTTGAATATGTGAAATTGAATGATTCCAAAAAAAATCCACTCCCTGGCTGCTTAAATAGTCAATTATATTATTCGTGAACCGATGGATATTAAAAGAAAATCCTGGGGCTTCTACGCCGCCGGCGACATAGCCTTCTGCGACGCCGTTTGCAAAATACGGATAATCTTTTGCAACTTCCACGGGAGTTAAGGCTCTTTGTAAGACGGCTTCTTTTTCGTGTCGCTGTACAGCCCAGTTAAGAAGTTTCTCACTATCGTAAAGCCGTAAGATCCCTGTATTAAGCAAGTCAGTGCTTTTAAATAAATCAGGATATTTTAAAATCATTTCCTGCCAAAGCTGCATGGCCTCGCCATTCGCTTGAACATACCAGCGTTCTGTTTTATTCATTTGTTCAAGATCATCGCTAGCGGCCGCTCGTTTTTCCAACCACAACTTATCAAAATCCGTTAATTCATTTTCTGACTTTGCCAACCAACCGCCTGCAGTTACGTGTTTTTGAAAAGCTCCCTTCATATCCGGATACATCGGAGAATCACCCAGATAATGCTCGCCTTCAAAACGCGAAATAAACCGACCCAATTCACCATTTTGGGTCGAGGAATAATGTTCGGATTTTCTATGGATACGAGGATCCGGGCCCTTAGCGTATACCGCTACACGAAACCCCGCTTGCTGCAAGGCAAACGCATCCATAAGACCACTGATGCCTGCCCCGACTACGATAACGTTCTTCATTTTGGAAGGCAATAAAATTTACCAAAACTTAACCGGCACCGCGAACGAAGCGTCGTTGATGGGATCGCCGGAAGGATTGTCTTTGCTGATGATCAGAACGCCGTATTGGGTCGTGGGCATAGGGAAAGTCAGCGTGTCGTTAAAGTCCACGTAATTCGCAGTCATCCAGTCGGATTGGGCGTATAGCCCTTTCTGAGCCAAGACCACGCCATTGGTGTCTTTCAGGGTCACCGGCAAGTTGGCTTCAAAGTACCAGCTGCCGCGCGCGCGGCCTTTGACTGTCATCGGGCTGGTCACTAAATCCCCGTAGCCTGGTTGATCCACGATCACATCTGGGATTGCCATCTCGGCTTCTGGAAAATTACGGCCATCGGGCATGACACACTTCACCGGCTCGCCATCTACAATACTTCCACCAGCTTGCCGACAGGTCGAAAAATCTGTGACTACCATGGGTTCCGGCGCATGTTGGCGCGGAATCAAAAACAGTGCCGCAGCGGCCAAGATCACCAAAACCGCAATTTGAAGATATTTGTTATTCATAAGATTAGTATAGATATTAACGAGAAAAGAGTAAATAGGTTACCATTTAAAACGACTCCGCAAGGGAGCCGTTTTATTGTTACGTGATATGTGTTAAGTGACTATACTGCCAGATTATCCGCCACTTCTGCTGCTTCTTTTTCAGAGAGCGCATCGGGTCGGTAACCAGTTCCGGCTGGGATCAATTTGCCGATGATGACGTTTTCTTTCAAGCCGCGCAGGTAGTCAGTTTTCGCAGTCACAGCCGCTTCGATCAGCACGCGAGTAGTTTCTTGGAAGGAAGCCGCGGCCAGGAAGGATTCGGTGTTTAAGGAAGATTTGGTAATACCCATGAGCAACTGTTCGATTTGGGCGTGTCGGCCGCTCCCCACTTTGGCATTGGCGAGTTGCAATCGGGATTTATCGATCAAATCGCCAACCAGCATATCCGTATCGCCTGGATCTGTAATCCGAACTTTGGAAAACATTTGTCTGACAATAATTTCAATATGCTTTTCGTTGACGTTTTGCCCCTGGGAAGAATAAATTTCCTGCACGTCTTTGATGATGTAATCCTGACAGGCTTCAATCCCACGCAGGGCAAACAAATTGTGTAAGTTTAAGTTGCCTTCAGTCAGCGGTTGCCCCTTGACCACCAAATCTTTTTCTTTGACCAAGACACTGAAACCAGTTGGCACCGCGTATTCTTTGAAGTTTTCAGATTCGCGCACGACAGTGAGTTTCTCGCCGCTTAGTTTAATCAGGCCTGCGGCTTTGGCTTTCACGGTTTCGCCTTTATCGTTCACGTACAACGGATCGCCTTCGTCTACTTGTTCGCCGTCGGTCAGCTGTAATTTCGCCCCGCCAGTCAAATATTCATCCGCGGCCACATCTTTGGCTTCGATTTTCACGGTTGCTTCCTTACTGGTCGCTTTGATGGAAGACACGAATCCGTCTATTTCCGAAATAATCGCCTGTCCTTTTGGTTCGCGTGCTTCCAATAATTCTTCAACTCTAGGTAACCCCTGAGTGATGTCGATACCAGCGACTCCGCCAGTGTGGAAAGTTCTCATGGTGAGCTGGGTGCCTGGTTCACCGATGGCTTGGGCAGCCACGATACCGACAGCCGCGCCCAATTCTACAGGTTTGTTGAAACCCAAGTCATAACCATAACATTTAGCACAAATTCCGCGGGTCAAAGTACAGCGCAGCACGGTCCGCACTTCCACAGCAGAAGCCGTGGATTTTTCAATCGTCAAGGATAATCGGTCATCAATCAGGGTTCCCGCGGTCGCCAGCACGTTGCCATCCGCATCCTTCACATCAGCAGCCAGCACGCGGCCAAAAATTCGACGGGACAGGGGGCGGCCCAAAGCTTCAGACGAGGCGCGGGTAATCATGCGGCCAGAATCCACGCCGCAGTCATCGCCATTGATGACTATGTCTTGTGCCACATCCACTAACCGGCGAGTCAGGTATCCGGCGTCAGCGGTACGAAGAGCCGTGTCAGTCATACCTTTTCTAGAACCGTGAGTGGAAATAAAATATTCTAAAATACTTAAGCCTTCTTTGAAGGAATCTCTGGCAGGCAATTCGATAACTGCTCCGGCCGGATTGGTGACCAAGCCTTTCATACCGGACATCTGAGCAATCTGGGAGACGCTCCCTCTGGCGCCAGAATTGACCATTTGGTAAACCGTGCCGTATTCATCCAAAGAAGTGGTGACGCCTTCGGTGACTTTGTCGCGAACTTCGGCCCAAATTTCAATGACACGATTGTAGCGCTCCGATGCGGTCAGCAAACCCTCATGGTATTGTTCAAAAGTTTTCTGGACATCCTCATCCGCCTGAACCAATAGTTCTTTTTTGATGGCTGGCACTTGCAAATCATCCATGCCCCAGGAAATTCCGGATTTGGTGACGTAGTGGAAACCCACACCCTTAATATCATCCAAAAGTTGGGCCGTGCGATCAATTCCATAGTCGCGATAGCACATCTGCACCACTTGCTGTAAGTGCTTTTTGTCCATGACGTCGTTGACAAACCGCATGCCTTCCGGCAGGACTTGATTGAAAATAATTCGGCCGGCGCAGGTTTCTAGCCGTGGCTTATTCCCCCATTCGGCGGAAAGTCGGACATAAATTTTGGCTTTCAAACTGATAAGTCCGGATTGATAAGCAAGCAAGACTTCTTCCACAGAGCCGAAGTGTTTGCCTTCGCCTTTTTCATTGGGGTGAATCCTGGTCAACCAATAACAACCCAAGACCATGTCCTGGTTTGGACCCATGATCGGTTCGCCCGAAGCCGGTTTCAAAAGATTGCGGGAAGACAACATAATGTCGCGCGCTTCATCCTGAGCCGCCGCAGTCAGCGACACGTGCACAGCCATCTGGTCGCCGTCAAAGTCCGCGTTGAAAGCGGGACAGACGAGCGGGTGAATTTGAATAGCTTTGCCTTCAATCAATACTGGCAAGAAGGCTTGAAAACCCAAACGATGCAAGGTCGGAGCGCGGTTGAGCAAGACATAGTGTCCTTTGGTCACTTCTTCCAAAATATCGTACACCGCTGTGGCGCCCTGTTCGATCAGCCGATTGGCCGAGCGGACATTGTGCGCGTATTCACGCTGAATCAATTTGGAAATCACAAATGGCTTAAATAATTCCAAGGCCATTTTCTTCGGCAGTCCGCACTGGTGCAATTTTAATTTCGGTCCGCCCACGATAACTGATCGGCCGGAATAATCCACGCGCTTGCCGAGTAAGTTTTGGCGGAAGCGGCCCTGTTTGCCCTTAAGCATGTCAGCCAAAGATCGCAGTTTGCGCTTTTGGCCAGTCGAAGCCGTCACTTCTTTGCCGTGGCGAATCGAATTATCAATCAAAGCGTCAACTGCTTCCTGCAGCATGCGCTTTTCGTTTCGGGTAATAACTTCCGGGGAGCCAATTTCTAAAAGTTTTTTCAGACGATTGTTGCGGTTGATCACGCGGCGGTACAAATCATTCAAATCCGAGGCTGCAAACCGACCGCCGTCCAGCTGCACCATTGGCCGCAGATCTGGCGGAATCACCGGCAGGTTGGAAATAATCATCCACTCTGGTCGGATGCCGGATCGGATCATGGATTTCACGAGTTTGAGCCGTTTGATCAGTTTGCGCTTATTCACGCCTTCGGCTGTGACAATTTCTTCCTGCAGCACTGTAAATAATTTTTCCAGATCGATTTCTTCGACTAATTGTTCAATCGCGGCCGCGCCAATCCCCGCTTGAAACACTGGACCGTACTTCAAAGAAAGATCGCGGTATTCCAATTCGGAAATGATCTGATATTTTTTCAATGACTTGAGTTCTGATCTGGCCAAATCGCGGATGGATTCCAAATGTTCGACTTCTCTGGCCCACATGTCGCGCACCCGGACTTCTTCCGCATCATGCTTGGCATTTTTCAGATCCGGATCTTCTGTTGCCTGCCTGTCCGCCGTAGCTTGAGCGGAGGCGGATTCCTTGTTGCCAGTTGCCTTTTTCCCCTGATTAATCAAATTCTCATAACGGCTGTCGATTTCCCGGCGCTTGGCTTTGAATTCGCGCTCAATCTGCTCCATGGTGCCGGCGCGGGCTTCTTCATCCACAGAAGTAATAATATAAGACGCAAAGTAAACGACTTTTTCTAATTCCTGCACTGACAAATCCAAAACTAATCCCAAACGGGAGGGTACGCCGCGCAAAAACCAAATGTGCGCGACTGGGGCGGCCAGTTTGATATGGCCCATGCGTTCGCGGCGGACTGCCGCGCGAGTCACTTCCACGCCGCACTTGTCGCAAATAATTCCTTTATAGCGAATCCGCTTGTATTTACCGCAATAGCATTCCCAGTCTTTGATCGGGCCGAAAATTTTCTCGTCGAATAACCCATCTTTTTCCGGGCGCTGGGTCCGGTAGTTGATGGTTTCGGGTTTGGTGACTTCGCCATAAGACCAGTTCAAAATGTCGGCTGGGGAAGCCAGTCGTAATCGAACCGCTTTGAATTCTTCCGTCTGTTGCAACATAGTTGTGCGGATTACTTTTTAGATTTCTTCTTCTTATCAATCTTTTCAGCAACCAGGGCGACTTCCGGTTCTTCCAGTCGGTCGGTCGTCGCTAGTTCTTTAATCTCCCCGGCCGGATCTTCCGTAGCCAGTTTTTCGCCAACTAATTCGACATTCAGACATAACGATTGCAATTCCTTCACCAAGACGCGGAACGATTCCGGCACGTTTGGCTTTTTGATCGGCTCGCCTTTGACAATTGATTCATAAGTTTTCGCCCGGCCCACCACGTCGTCCGATTTAATGGTCAACATTTCTTGCAGAGTATGTGCCGCGCCATAGCCTTCCAAAGCCCAAACTTCCATTTCGCCGAAGCGCTGGCCGCCAAACTGCGCTTTGCCGCCCAAAGGCTGCTGGGTGATCAACGAGTAAGGACCAGTGGAACGGGCATGCATCTTATCGTCCACCAAATGATGTAATTTCAGCATGTAAATAATGCCGACTGTGGTTTTTTCTGCAAAGCGATCGCCAGTTTTGCCGTCATGCAAGTAAACCTTGCCATCAGTGGGGTAACCGGCTTTGGCCAATTCTTCTTTAATCGTTTCTTCGGGCACACCATCCAAGGCTGGAGAAGCGACTTTGTAACCGAGCTTTTTTGCGGCCAGGCCCAAATGCGTTTCCAAAATCTGACCGATGTTCATACGGCTCGCCACGCCCAACGGATTCAAAATAATATCTACAGGCGTCCCATCTGCCATAAACGGCATGTTTTCGACTGGGATAATCTGGGAAATAACACCCTTGTTGCCGTGGCGGCCGGCCATTTTGTCGCCGACTTGGATTTTGCGCAACACGGCGACAGAGACTTGGATGGAGCGCACCACGCCGGATTGGAGTTTATCGCCTTGTTCGCGGGAAAATTCTCGGATATGCACAACTTTGCCGTATTCGCCGTGAGGCAAGGACAAAGAGGTGTCTTTAACATCGCGGGATTTTTCGCCAAAAATTACGCGCAACAATTTTTCTTCAGCAGTCAGATCAGTTTCGCCCTTCGGCGTAATTTTCCCCACCAAAATATCACCGGCTTTCACTTGCGCGCCGATTCGAATCACGCCATTTTCATCCAGGTCTTTGAGCTTTTCTTCGCCGACATTCGGAATATCTCGCGTGATAATTTCGGGACCGAGTTTCGTATCGCGGACATCTACTTTGAAATCTTCGATGTGGATTGAGGAATAACGATCTTGTTCCACCACGCGGGAGGAAATCAAAATCGCGTCTTCGTAATTGCCGCCTTCCCAGGACATAAACGCTACGAGCATATTTTGACCCAAGGCTAGTTCGCCCTTTTCAATTGCCGCGCCATCGGCGATCGGCTGGCCGGCTTTTACTTCCTGGCCCTTATAAACAATTGGATGCTGGTTAATCGAAGTGGAAGTATTCGAACGGATAAATTTCTGCAGTAAATATTCTTTTTTCTTCCCGTCTTTGCCCCCAATAATGATTTTCTCGCCGCTGACACTCAGAACCACGCCATCAGTTTCGGAAATTACCACCTGCCCTGAGTCATAAGCCGCTTTAGCTTCGACCCCAGTGCCCACTACCGGTGAATCCGGTTTGATACAAGAGACAGCCTGCCGTTGCATGTTCGAACCCATCAGGGCGCGGTTCGCGTCATCGTGTTCCAAAAAAGGAATTAAAGAAGTCGTAACCGAAATAATTTGTTTGGGGGAAACTTCGACATAATCAATTTCTACAGTTTCGGCAATCGAGGGCTCGCCATGCACACGGACCGAAGTTCGAGGTTCAGTAAAGTAGCCTTTTTCATCCACTACCAGGGTGGCTTGCGCAATCACGGTGAATTGCTCTTGGTACGCATCCAGATATACTAATTCGTCAGTCATAAATGGACGAATAAGAACTGTGGCCATGGCTTTGTTGGCGCTCAATTTTTCCGCCTGGTCTTTGCTAATTTCGGAACCGGCTGACACCACCACTTTGTCCTGAGCATCTTTCAAATCATGAAGAGCGATCAATCCGACGGCCGAATGCCCGTCATTAGGCACTTGTTTTTTCACGACTCGATACGGCGTTTCGATAAAGCCAAAGTCATTGATCCGCGCGTAACTGGCCAAATGAGCCACCAAACCGATGTTTGGTCCTTCCGGAGTGGTAATCGGACAAAGCCGCCCATAGTGCGAGCGGTGCACATCGCGCACTTCAAACCCGGCGCGTTCGCGGGAGAGTCCCCCGGGGCCCATAGCGCTCAATCGGCGCTTGTGTTCGAGTTCAGCCAAAGGATTGGTCTGATCCATAAACTGCGACAGCTGGGAAGAGGAGAAAAATTCCTGAATCACGGCCACAATCGGGCGGACATGGATTAGCTGGGCTGGCGTGACGGTTTCAATGTCAGCCAAGCTCATGCGGTCTTTGGCAATACGGCTCATCCGGGCCAGGCCGATGCGGAATTTACTCTGAATCAGCTCGCCCACGGAACGGACGCGGCGGTTGGACAGGTGATCTATATCATCCCAGGCTTCCTGGGAATTATTCAGGCGAATCACTTCGCGGATAATATCAGTTAAATCTTCCTTGGTTAAAATCTTTTCCTGGCGGTCAGCGGAGACATTTAAACGCTGGTTGAGTTTGTAGCGACCGACTTCGGACAAATCGTAGCGATCGGCATGAAAAAACATGGATTCGATCAGGGACCGGGCGTTGTCCACAGTAGCCAGATCGCCAGGTCGGATTCTTTTATAAACTTCCTTGAAACCTTCGTCGGCATTTTTGGATGGATCTTTTTCCAAAGTGTTTTGGATATAGCGCATGTCTGGGTTGGTATCGACATCCGCAAACGCGCTCAGAATTTCTTCGTCTGAGCCAAATTTAAATACGCGCATCAGGGCGGTGATCGGGATCCTGCGTTTGCGGTCAATCTTCACGCTGATTACGCCATTGATGTCAGTTTCGACTTCCAACCAAGCGCCGCGATTCGGAATAATTTTCGCGCCATACCAGTTGCGGCCGCGCGCGGTTTCCGCGGTAAAAAATACGCCTGGAGATTTCACCAGCTGGGAAACCACCACGCGCTCAACGCCATTGATAACGAATGTCCCGCGGGGAGTCATCAACGGAAAATCACCCAGGTACACATCCTGAGTTTTGGTCTTACCCGTAACCTTATTCACCAATTTAACCGAAATATATAAGGGCGCTTCAAAGGTGGTATTTCGTTCCTTGGCGGTTTTTTCGTCGTATTTGGGTTTATCTAAAAAGTAATCACCGAAGAATAATTCCAGGTTCTTGCCCGTAAAATCCTTAATCGAATTAATCTCTCCAAACAGCTCCTTCAATCCTTTTTCCCAAAGCCACTTATAGGAACGAAGCTGGGCTTCGATAAGATTCGGCATCTCCATGACTTCATGAAAGGGGGTAAAAAACTTCCGATTCCCTTTAAAGCCGCTGGAGTTGGTCAAATTTAGGCTAAGATTAGCCAATTTCTTTTTTTGAGGCATAAAATAAATCTCTCTTTTCGCACATATGCAAAAAGAGCCGCGGGTGGCTAGACTTTTATTAAATTAGATATCACATGTGTATTGTAATCGAATAAGAAATCTTGTCAAGTTGGCTCAATTTTGAGGCTTTTTAGACTATTAATCAACAACCCAAACACGGCCAGCAGGCAACCAATAATTGTCATAATATAAGTGATGGGCATTTTGTCTGCCAGCAAGGCAATCAGAATCGTCGGCAAAGTCGCCGAGATTTGGAGTAATAAATAAAGCGAACCATACACTCTCCCCCGCATGTGGGATTGAGCATAGGCTTGGAGCATGGAGTGGCTGGGGGCAAAAATATGAGCGTTGAAAAATCCAATCGCAAAACCAAAAAACGAATAATAAAGATAACGGCGGACGAAGTGTTCGATAAACGACAGCCCAAACAACATCAATCCCATACCCAGAAAACCTGCAAAGACCAGCTGACGTTTGGAAAAAAACTTTTCTTCAAATCCCAAACTCAAAGCCCCGACTAAAATACCTAAACCCAACGGAGCGACCACAAAAATCGAACCACTATCCAGGTTGATGCCGATCGCCTCCTTCATAAACGCCGGAGCAATCGTGATAATCATGCCAATCACAATTTGAATCGCCACCAAACTCAAAAGTGGATGGTGCAAAGCCTTATTGTGCCAAAAATAAGTTACGCCTTCCTTAAATTCTTGAGTGATTTTAGACAGGGAGTACGGATTTTTGTGCTCTTTGGGCGGTTTGAGAGACGGGAGGGACAGGGTCGAAAGCCCGGCAATACTAAGTAAAATTACCCCAGTCCAGAACGGCGCTGCATTACCGAAAACTGAAGACATGGGACCAGCCGCCGCAAACCCGATGATCAGCGCGGCACTGTTAGTAAACGCAAAGTAACCGTTGGCAATCAAAATTTGATCTTTACGGACCAGCATGGGAATCGAGGGCGCTTCCGCGGGAATATAAAATTGATTTAGGGAAGAATATAAAAAAGTAATTAGCACCAGCCACCAAAACTCCCCGCCCACCACAAAATATAATCCGATACTCGCAGCCTGCAAAAAATTAATCGAAGTTAAGAGCCACTTGCGGTCAAACCGGTCCGCGTAGACGCCGGCGATGCTTCCGAAAAACAACGTGGCCACGCCGAAGGCCATAATAATCAAAGAAACTGACACTGAGGAATTGGTCAGTTTGAAAACTTTGATCAGAATTGCAAAACTCAAAATATAATTGGTCAACTGGGACGTTGCCTGCGAAATCCAAAGCTTGGTAAAATTGAAATTTTTTAAAACGGCAGTATAGGATTTAAATGACATCAATTTTTCTTGGAAATAGTAATATTCGGTTCCTTGCCGTAAGCGGGCACGGCCATTTTCTTAGTCTTAAAAGTCTTTAAGTTGACTAGGTTTTGAGGAATCTGGTTTTTCTCCAACCCCACGATCGCGATCTTCAAACTGTAAGCGAGCGCATTGGCCGTGGCAATCCCGGTACGAATGCGCGAAAACGACCCAGGACCGGTCACAACCGCAATTTTTTTTAAATCTATCAAAGCAACTTTTTGTTTGCTACAAAACTTTTTTATTTCAGGCAGGAGTTGCTCCGACAAATTCTCCGCGCCAAATTTATGCCAGATAACTTTGTCTGAAACCAAAGCCAGCTCTGCTATATCAAATTCTGAAGTGTTGATGAATAAAAGCATGGTCGTGAGGTGTGATACATTAGGCGTGAATCGATTCACGTTTCAAGCTTCACGTTATGCGGCTTAGCTTACTTCTTCCTGCTTCATGTGTTTTTGCCGGTCATTGATGCGGATCAGCTTGATGACTTTGTCGATCAAGATCTTCGGGTCATTATCAAATACGATCCGCTTCCGGCCGCGCTTAGCCAAATCTAATATATGATCAATGTCCTGCTCTACTCCGCCCGTGCCGGTTAATACTCCTACCACGCGCTTGTCTTCAAATGCTGTAGTGAATTCATTGAGCGTCCCAATCCGCCCGCAGATTACAATCACCGCATCCGAAGACCTGGTCATGAGCATGTTTCGCCCGGAATAATCAAATCCTGTATATATAATCAAATCCATATACCGGGTGGGCAAACGATAAGTATGAATATGAGCCTGCTTGGATACGGCCGGTGATAAACCAATGGAAACTCCACCCACGGATTTGGCGCCCCGGGTGGCCCATTCCGGCACCCCAATAGTCGCGCCCGTGATCAGTACACAGCCGTGCAAGGCGACTTGTCGGCCGACTTCAAAAGACTTTTTAAAAGCGCCGGGGGCGCAGTTGTTATTCGCGGAACCGGAAACAGCGATTTTGTATTGCATAAAATTGTTTCAAGGTTTAAAAGTTAAAAGGTTTCAAAGACTTTAAAACTTTTTAACCTTTTAACTTTCTAAGGATGTTCCTTCCGTTCTTATATACATTATACCAGATTGGCGAATAAATTAGATCAAACGCGCCCGGGTAAACCACTTCAAACCCGCCAAAGCCTTTTTTAAACCTGGAAATCCCGGCCCAGGCATGAGCATTTTCTGTGGCCGGAGCAATCCCGCCAAAGTCGTAATTTTTCAAGCCCAAATTTTTTGCCAAGCGAATCGCTTCCCAATGTAATAGAAATGGGGCCATGGCTTCCTTCATTTGTTGGCTTGAGCCGCCGTGCAGATATGTGGCGGTATCGCCAAACACGGTCAAAATCATGCCCGCCAATATTTTCCCTTGATATTCTGCCAGCAAAATTTTCATATTCTGGGGAGCCAAATGTGCCCACATCTGAAAATAATAGTTTTGCGGATGCAGACGGATCTTGTTGCGGGTGGCGGTTTCCAAAAATAGTTTCCACAAGTCCAGTAAATCCTTCTGCTCCCCTACCCGCACGGTCACACCTTTGCGCTCTGCTAGGTTGAGGTTGTATCGTGTCTTCGGTTTCATGCCGATTAGTATTTCTTCTTCGGATTTTTCCAAATTCAAAACCCAGTTATTCACTGGCTGGACGTTTTTGATAGCCTGCGGCAGGTTTACTTTTTGGAGCGGCTCAACTCTGGCAAACACCAGTTCATGATTGGCTTCCAATTTTTTTAAATCCACCACTGCTTCGTCAAAATTACCCAATGGCCCGCGCGGACAATACAAATACTTCTTGCCCAAAGCCAAATCCGATTCAATCGCCAGATTCGTATAACGTTCCGACGAAAAACGGTGAATTTTTTGGTTCAAAGCTTGATTAAATTCCCCCCACGCCCACGATTGCAAGATCGAGCCCCCCAGCTCGATCACTTTTGCATCCCAGGCTTCTTTTGAAAGATTAGAAATCATGACAAGTTAGAAAGTTAAAAAAGTTAGAAAGTTAAAAGGTCCGTTTAAACCTTAAAACTTTTTAACCTTTAAACTGTTACTTATGCAAACTCTTCAGCGCCATTTTTACTTTTTCTTGCAGATCGCTGACATTTTTCGGAATAGTTTTTAAAGCCTCCCTAGCCTCCTGCTGACTATAGCCAAGTGCCAACAAAGCATCCACTGCATCCGAATGATCCAGGGCCCCTGGTCCGGTTCCAACAGAATCTTTCAACTTCTCTTTCAACTCGACAATCACGCGTTCCGCGGTTTTGGTGCCGATCCCGGAAACTTTTTTAAAGACTGTAGCGTCTCCGGACGCAATCGCGGATTTGAGCATGTTGATTTCGGCCAAGGACATGATCGCCAACGCGGATTTGGGGCCCACCCCCGAAACAGTCAACAGCAACTCGAAAAATTCCAGTTCTGCCAAAGTCTGAAACCCATATAAAGTAATTTGATCATCACGGACATAAGTATGAATAACCAAACTTAAACCCTGACCAACCTTCAATGGCACTAAAATCACTTGCGGCAAAAAAACCTTGTAGCCTAAGCCACTGGTTTCCACAATAATGAAATTCGCCGCTTTATGACTAATTTTGCCTTTAATCGATCCGATCATGTGGTAATTATACCGGCTTTACGCCAAAAGCTAAAGCGAATATACTTTGGATACTTCAAGGAGGAAGTGGATGACAAGCTCCAACGTTTTCCGGCGCGGAGATAAGGTTGAAGTCAGTGATGACCAGGACCTTCGTTACGAGTTCACCATGATGTTCGGCGCGGCAACCCCGCTGGGGCCTTACACGGTCGATGATCCAGTGAATAATATTCTTCTGCTTCGCGATTCAGACGGAGCGCTGAGCTTGACGGCTCCCGCCCGCTTCTTCGTGAAGCGAAAACTCCCTCGCCTTCCTGATGGACTCAAGCCCGGCATTTTCGTAACCATCACGGAAACCAAACACCGCGCCAAAGTGCTGGCCGTGAATCCGGAATCAGGAGAGGTTTCCCTGAATGGATACGGACGCATGCACTTTACTAAGGTTCAAATCTGACAAACACGTCGGCATGCGCTGCGCGCTGCGGGCACCCCTTCCCAAGCTTTATGCGAAGGAGGGATTTTTTTATTTACCCTCTATACAAAACTTTCCTGACCATGTTAAAATATAATTTGAGCCAAAAGAAAAACCACTTTTGACTGATCAAACAAAGTCAAAAGTGGCGATAATCAGATCGGCGAGCGCCGACCAGGAGTCGCAGACAATTACATGCCGCAAGTGATGGCGGAACTGTTCATCCTCCATTTCATGTGGATGGGGCCGAAACAGGAAGCGGTGCGGGACAAAATTGAGATAGCCGAGCACTTCCAGCCGGTTGTCCACGAAGTGGGTGTACCCCCGACGCTGGGCATGAGCTGCCTTCTGTGGACGCGTCTGGCAGAAATCCATCCGCTCGCGCGCGATTTGCACTTGTCCCGGGAGGTGGCGCGTCAGCCACGCGAGCGTCTTTGGCACCTTGTGTTCGGGTCGCTTGGAGAGAATCCCGATCTGTGTGCCAAAGTATGGCTGAATCCTGCTTAGCCCCTCCGCCATGCCGGGAATGGGAATTTTTCTGCCACCCGGGCCGTTGACTCTGAGCACGCCGCCGATATCCAATCCGAGCTTGGGTTCCATGGGCCTCCTGCACAATGGTAATCTACTAGCCAACCATAATAACATGCCATTCAAACTTCAATCAAGCTTCAAACCTGCTGGTGATCAGCCCGATGCCATAGAAAAACTGATCAAAGGCTTAGACAAAAAATACCGTTACCAGACGCTTTTGGGTGTCACCGGCTCTGGTAAGACTTTTACTATGGCCAATGTTATCCAGAAAATCCAGAAGCCGACTTTGATCATTTCTCACAACAAAACTTTGGCTGCCCAGCTCGCAAGCGAGTTTCAGGATTTTTTTCCGGACAATGCCGTGCATTATTTCGTCTCGTACTATGACTACTACCAGCCCGAAGCCTACATCCCCCGCTCTGACACTTACATCGAAAAAGAAACCCAGATCAATGAAGAAATCGACAAACTCCGCAACGCGGCCACACAAAGTCTGCTCTCCCGCAAAGACGTGTTGATCGTCGCTTCTGTGTCTTGCATTTACGGCTTAGGTAATCCCGCGAATTATTTGGAATTATCCATCCCGGTCAAGGTTGGTGAATCTCTCAAGCGCGATAAATTCCTGCGGCGCCTGACTGATCTGCAATTTTTGCGCAATGATATCAATCTGACGCGCGGCACGTTCCGCGTGCGCGGCGATGTGGTGGAGTTCATCCCGGCTTCGGCCGATAAAATCATCCGGCTGAATTTTGATGGCGATAAAGTGGAAAAAATCTCCGAACACGATCCGCTGACTGGCCAAGATTACGGCAATCGGAGCGAGCTAACCATCTTCCCGGCCAAGCATTTCGTCACACCCAGGGAAAAATTGGTGGCAGCTGTGGGCAATATCCGGGCGGAGCTACACGATCAAGTCAAATTTTTCAAATCCCAGGACAAACTGATTGAAGCCCAGCGCATCGAACAGCGCACGAACTTCGACATCGAGATGATGATGGAAACCGGGTTTGTGTCCGGCATTGAAAACTACTCCCGACACCTAGATTTCCGCAAACCGGGCGAACCGCCCTCTACTCTTCTCGATTATTTCCCGGACGACTTCCTGCTGTTCATCGACGAATCACACATTACCCTCCCCCAAATCGGCGGCATGTATTTGGGCGACCAATCGCGCAAAAAAACTTTGATTGATTATGGGTTCCGTCTGCCTTCTGCGGCGGACAATCGGCCGCTGCAATTTACGGAATTTGAAAAAATCATTGGCCAGACGATTTTTGTCTCCGCGACCCCGACCAAAGACCGCGAACTCAAGGTGTCCAAACAAGTAGCGGAGCAATTAATCCGCCCGACAGGCCTGCTCGATCCGGAAATTGAAATTCGCCCCACCAAAAATCAGGTGGATGACCTGATGGAAGAAGTCCGAAAGACTGTTAAAAAGAAGCAAAGGGTCTTGGTCACGACTCTAACCAAAAACATGGCTGAAGAATTATCTAACTACCTGACTGAATACGGCATCCGCGTCCATTATCTGCACTCGGATGTGGAAACATTGGAACGCTTGGAAATTCTGCGCGATCTCCGATTAGGAGTTTATGATGTCGTGGTCGGCATCAATCTTTTGCGCGAGGGTTTGGATTTACCCGAAGTCTCTTCTTTCCAGCACATTGGGATCCTAAGCTTAGAATTCCACGTGGACAAGTTGTCGCG
>JADMIO011406733.1_pt1 | contig 84444 bp, 57 predicted proteins | sample 8958161 | NCBI WGS metagenome assembly JADMIO01 (sample SAMN16585339, study PRJNA669376) | soil metagenome | isolation source: Crop rotation soil | place: USA: Cullars Rotation, Alabama | collected 2011 | reverse complement strand
GCGACAACTTGTCCACGTGGAATTCTAAGCTTAGGATCCCAATGTGCTGGAAAGATGAGAGCCTGGTGACGTTCGGCATCCTCGCGCTGGGCAGCAAGGAATCACTGCGGGGCTCGCAGTACGAGCCTTGCTATGAGAAACTGCATCCGCGGGAAAAAGTCTACCGCAAAACCAGGTAGTCGTGGCATACGAGATTGTCGTCATCGGCACATCATGGGGCGGTCTGTCGGCGCTGCGCGAGCTCGTGGGCGCGCTGCCGGCGGCGTTCGACCTGCCCGTGGTGATCGTGCAGCATCGCCATCGGCAATCGGATCAGCTCCTCGCCAACCTGATTCAGGACCGGACCCAGCTGTGCGTGTGCGAGGTCGAGGACAAGATGCCGATCGCGCCGCGCAACGTGTACATCGCGCCGGCCGACTATCACCTGCTCGTGGAGCACGGATCGTTCGCGCTGACGACGGATCCGCCGGTGCGCTATAGCCGCCCGTCGATCGACGTGACGCTCGAGTCGGCGGCGGACACGTACGGGGCCCACACGGTGGGGGTGGTGCTCACCGGGGCCAACGCGGACGGCGCGCGCGGACTGCGGCGCGTGGCCGATCGCGGCGGGCTGCCGATCGTGCAACGGCCCGAGAGCGCCGAGATGCCCACCATGCCGCAGATGGCGCTCAACGAGGTGCCCGAGGCTCGTGCACTCACGCTCGCGGAGATCGGATCGCTGCTCGCGTCATTGCCCGGGGCCCTGAGCACCGCGGCGGGGTCCCCATGACGGCCGACGCCGTCAAGGACCCGGTGGACATTCTCATCGTCGACGACCGGCCTGAGAATCTTCTCGCGCTGGAGGCGATCCTCGAGCCGCTCGGCCAGCGGCTCGTGCGCGCGTCGTCCGGTGAGGACGCGCTGCGCTGCCTGCTCGAGCGCGACTTCGCCTGCATCCTGCTCGACGTCCAGATGCCCGGCCTGAACGGCTTCGAGACCGCGCGGCTGATCAAGGCGCGCGAGAAGTCGCGGTTCATCCCGATCATCTTCCTCACCGCCATCAGCAAGGATCAGGAATACGTCTTCCACGGATACTCCGTGGGCGCGGTCGACTACATCTTCAAACCGTTCCAGCCCGAGATCCTGCGCTCGAAGGTGAGCGTGTTCGTCGATCTCTACATGCAGCACCAGCGCATCAGCGAGCAGGAACAGCGGCTGCGCGAGGGGGAGCGTCAGGCGCTCGAGCTGCGCCACATGCGCGAGCTGCTCCAGTCGGAAGCGCGCGTGCGCGACATCGTCGAGTCGGCGATGGACGCGATCATCGTGCTCGACGCGAACGGGCACGTGTCGATGTTCAACGGGGCCGCTGAGCGCATGTTCGCCACCAAGGCGAGCGAGGCGCATGGCGCCGACGTTGGGCAGTTCTTCGCCGACGCGACGACCACCACGTCGATCGAAGCGCTCTGCGAGGCGGCGGCGAGCCAACGCGACGAGAGCGACGGCACCATTGCCGCGCCGCCGCGGCCCCTCACCGGACGCCGCACGAGCGGCGATACGTTCCCCGTGGAAGCGTCCGTGTCCTGTCTCGACGCGCCGAATGGCCGCACGTACACGCTCATCGTGCGCGACATCTCGGAGCGCGTGCGCCACGAGGAGGCACTCCGCCGTCAGGCCGTGTCGCTCGCCGCCTCCGCGGCGGAGATGAAGACGCTCAACGAGGAGCTGAGCCGGCGCCAGCTCGACCTCGAGCGCGCGATGACCGCGCGCAGCCGGTTCTATGCATCGATGAGCCACGAGCTGCGCACACCGATCAACGCCGTGCTGGGCTACAGCACGCTGCTGCTCGAGCGCATCTACGGGCCGCTGAACGAGAAGCAGGTCGAAGGCATCGAGCGCACGCAGAAGGCGGCGCGCCATCTGCTCGAGCTCGTGAACGACGTGCTCGATCTCTCGAAGATCGAAGCGGGCAAGATCGATCTGCGTCTCCAGCCGGTGGAATTCCCCGCGCTCATCGAAGATCTCTTCGTCACCGTGCGCCCGCTCGCCGACGATCATGGCTCGTCACTCGCGCTCGCGGCGGAGAAGTCGCCGATCAAGGTGGTGACCGATCCGCGACGCGTGCGGCAGATTCTCCTCAACCTGCTCTCGAACGCGATCAAGTTCGGTGGCGGCAAGCCCATCGCGGTGCGCTGCGAGCCGCGTCCCGACGGCGGCGTGATCGTGGAAGTCGCCGATCAGGGAGAAGGCATTCGTCCGGAAGATCAGGAGCGGATCTTCCACGAGTTCGTCCAGCTCGGCAAGACGCAGCTGCAGGATGGCACAGGACTCGGCCTGCCCATCTCACGCCGCCTCGCCGAGCTGCTCGACGGCTCGCTCACCGTGGAGTCGACAGTGGGCCAGGGCAGCACCTTCCGCCTCGCGCTCCCCAAGACCGCCGAGGCGCGCCTGTCGCGCGTGAGCGATCAGGAAGTGCCCACGCGCCGCGTGGACGAGCGCGAGAACACGGCGGCGGCGAGCCGCGCCACGTCGCGCGTTCAGGCGAGCGCGACGCGCTGATCCGTGAAGGCGCGCGCAGCAGCGCGCAAGTAGCGGACGAGTTTTTTTGTGACGCGGATCACACCACATCTTTACCTCTCATCAAGCGAGATGGCGCGACGTATATTGCGCGCATGCGAATGCTGTGCGTCGCGCGCCACCGCTTTCTGGCCGAACATCTCTGTCGCTACTTCGACGCGCTCGGCATGGATACCGTGCCGGGTGTCGGTCTCGCCGAAGCGAAGCGCATGATCGGGGCGACCGAGCTCGACGTCGTGATCTGTGATTATGATTTACTCGTGTCGCGTTCGCTGGCGAGCTGGGAAGCGGACGCGGCGGCGTCGCGCGTGCCGCTCGTGGCGGTCAGTCTCACGCGGCATCCCGGCGACGCGCACATCATGGACATGAGCGGCATCGCCGGCTTCCTCTATCTGCCGACGCTGTCGGCCGACGACGCGCGTCGGATCCTGGCGGGCGTGCGGCGCACGCGCGGCATCTCACCGCCGAACGGACTCACGTGGCCGGGGCACACGCCGGCGCCGCAGCTGCGCTGATCCCGGCCGATCCGCCGATCGCCTCGTTTCCCGCCGCGCCGCTCATCGACGCGATGCGGGCGACGGACGCCGACGGGGAACCGCGCCGGGTCGTTCTGTCCGACGGAGGCACGCTCACGGTTGAAGCCGAGGTGTACCGCGGCCGCGATGGCCGCGTGTTCATCGTCCTCGGCAACAGCGCCACCGACGAGTTCGAACCGCTGCGCGACCTCGCGCGGCAGATGGCGGGCATCGTCGACACCGCCGAGATCCTCGGCATCCTCTGCGACGCCGCGTCGGTGCAGTGTGAGGCCAGCGGCGCCGCCGTCATCAAGGCCGTTCGCCACGAAGGGGAGATCGTCGCCGCCACCGGCGCGTTGATCACCGCGCGCAACCATCGCTTCACGCTCGCCGGCTCGCTGGCGCGCGAGGTGATGCGCACGCGCGACGTGGTGGTCGTCGACGATTTTCTCGAGACCACCCGGCCCATGCGCCGCGCGGCGCCCGATCTCCGCGTGGGCCCTCTCATGCTCGCGCCGCTCATCGCGCACGACACCATCCTCGGCGTACTGGTCGTGGCGCGCGACGTGGGCGCGCCGCATTTCACCGCCAAGGAATCGCATCGGCTGCGCGTGATCGCCGATCACGCGGCGCTGGCGTTCTGGAAAGCGGAGCTCATCGAGCAGGCGCAGGCCGCCGATCGCGCCAAGAGTCGTTTTCTCGCCACCATCTCGCACGAGCTGCGCACGCCGCTCACCGCGCTGGCCGGCTACGAGGAGCTGCTCGCCGATCAGGTGATCGGCCCGCTGTCCGAGAATCAGCTGGACGTGCTCGAGCGCATGCGCGCGGTCACGCAGCATCTCGCCGTGGTCATCGAGGAGGTGCTCACCTTCTCCAGCCTCGAGGGCGGACACGAGTCGCTCCGGCCGACCGACTTCCTCGCCGCCGACCTGCTGCGCGCCACCGCGGCGGTGATCGAGCCGCTCGCCCGGCAGAAGCACCTCGCTTTTCATGCGCACGTCCCGAACGAACCGATCCGCATGACGAGCGACGTGGATAAGATCCGACAGATTCTCGTGAACCTCGCCGGCAACGCCGTGAAGTTCACCGAGCGCGGCGACGTGTGCCTCACGCTCGAGCCACGCGATGGCGAGGTGGCGTTCGTGGTGACCGATACGGGAATCGGCATCGCCAAGGCTGACCTCGACCGGCTGTTCCAGCCCTTTGCCCAACTCGACGCGGGTCTCACGCGCCGGCACGGCGGCACCGGACTCGGCCTCTATATCTCGCGACGGCTGGCCGAGCTGCTGGGCGGACGAATAGACGTAGACTCGGAATCCGGGAAGGGGACGACCTTCGCGCTCATTCTGCCGAGAGAGTGAGGCGCCAAGCCTCGAGCCTGAAGCCTCCTCGGAAAGTCGCTAAATTTCAGGTCTATGTCCCTCCCCATCAGCGGCGCCTTCAACGACGGCCTGGTCGCCGAGACCTACGAGTCGTATCGGCGCGATCCGGCCTCCGTCGACGAATCCTGGCGTCAATTCTTCCGGCTCGCCGAACAACTCGGCGGCGCCGCGCCCGCTACAGGCGCCATCGATGCCAATCTGCTTCGCATTGCCGCCGGCGCGGGGGCGCTCATTGGCGCGATTCAGCGCTACGGCCACCTCGCCGTTCAGCTCGATCCGCTCGGGTCGCCGCCGCCGGGCGCCGCGGAGCTCAAAGCGGAATTCCATGGCATCACCGAAAATGACCTCGCGCGCCTTCCGGCATCGGCGGTCGGGCACGAGAGCGACGGCACCGCCGCCGACGTCGTGCGGAAGCTGCGCGACCTCTACTGCGGCCGGCTCGGGTTCGAGTTCGATCATCTCGGCGAGGAGAACGAGCGCGAGTGGTTCCGTCAGGTCATCGGCGACGGAGAGCTCACCGCACCGCTGAATCAGGACGAGCGCAACGAATTGCTCGTGCGCCTGAGCGAAGTGGGCGGGCTCGAGCGCTTTCTCGGCCGCGCGTACGTGAACGCGAAGCGCTTCTCCATCGAGGGCATCGACATTCTCGTCCCCATGCTGGACGAGGCGATCGCGCGCGCGGCCAACGCGGGAACGCGCCGGATCGTGATTGGCATGCCGCACCGCGGGCGGCTCAACGTGCTCTCGCACGTGATGGGCAAGCCCTACCGCAAGCTGCTCGAGGAGTTCGAGGGACACCACACAGATACCAACGCCGCCAGCGAGACGGGCGACGTGAAGTATCACATGGGCTACGACAGCAAGCGCGAGATCGAGGGCGTGGCCGGCATCGATCTCGAGCTGGTGCCGAATCCGAGCCACCTCGAGTTCGTGAACCCCGTGGTGATGGGCGTGGCGCGCGCCCGCGAACGGGTGTCAGGCGGCAAGCCCAACGAGCGCAACGAGCGCGCGGTGCTGCCGATCGTGATTCACGGTGACGCTTCGTTCCCCGGCGAAGGGGTGGTGGCCGAAACGCTCAACATCGGCCTGCTCGCCGGCTATCGCGTTGGCGGCACGCTGCACATCATCGGCAACAATCAGGTGGGCTTCACCACCGATCCGATCGACTCGCGGTCCACGCACTACGCCAGCGACCTGGCGAAGGGCTTCGACATTCCGATTGTGCACGTCAACGCCGACGACGCCGAGGCATGCATCCACGCCGTGCGTCTGGCCATCGCGTACCGCGAGCGGTTCGGCAAGGACTTTCTCATCGATGTGGTGGGCTACCGTCGCCACGGCCACAACGAGGCGGACGAGCCGAGCTTCACGCAGCCGCAGATGTACAAGCTCGTCGCGAGCCATCCGCATGCGCGCGACGTGTGGGCCGCGCGTCTCATCAAGGAAGGGACGGCAACTGACGCCGACGTGAAGCGCGTCGAGGCCGAAGTGCAGGACCGGCTTCAGCAGATCTACGCCAAGATGAAGAAGGACTTCGAGAAGGACGGCGATCTGCAGGAGCATGGACATGGGCGGCCCATGGCGGCGGAGGCGGCGGCTCCGGTGGACACCGCGGTGCGCGCGGAGCGTCTCGTGTCGCTCAACGAGCAGCTGCTCAGCTGGCCCTCCACGTTCAAGCTGCACTCCACCATTCAGCGCACGCTGCCGCGCCGGCGCGAGGCCCTGAACAACGGCGGCATCGACTGGGGTCATGCCGAGGCGCTCGCCTTTGCGTCGCTGCTGGTGGACGGCGTGAACGTGCGCATGACCGGGCAGGACGTGCAGCGTGGGACGTTCTCGCATCGCCAGGCCGTGTTACACGACGTGAACACCGGCGAGATCTACACGCCCCTCGCCAATCTGCCGCAGGCACGCGGATCGTTCGAGATCTTCAACAGCCCGCTGTCCGAAACGGCGGTGATGGGCTTCGAGTATGGATTCAGCTCCGCGGCCCTCGACGATCTGGTGCTGTGGGAGGCGCAGTTCGGCGACTTCGCGAATGTCGCGCAGCCCATCATCGACCAGTTCATCGCCGCCGACCGTGCCAAGTGGGGCCAGGATTCGGCGATCGTGCTGCTCATGCCGCATGGCTACGAAGGACAGGGTCCCGAGCACTCCAGCGCGCGTCTCGAGCGCTTCCTGCAGCTGGTGGCGGAAGGGAACATGACGGTGGCGTATCCGTCGACGCCGGCTCAGTACTTCCACGCGCTGCGCCGCCAGGTGATGCGCTCGCCGCGCCGTCCGCTCGTGCTCATGCAGCCCAAGTCGCTGCTGCGGCTTCCTGCCGCGGCGTCCAGGCTGGAGGAGCTCACGTCGGGCACCTTCCGCTGTGTGATCGACGATCCGCGCGCGGCGCAGAGTGGGATGCGTGAGCAGGTGCAGCGTCTCGTCATGTGCACGGGGAAGATCTACTACGATCTCGTGAAGGCCGGCGTGCCGGCGAACGTCGCCATCGTGCGCGTGGAGGAGCTGGCGCCGTGGCCGAGCGACGTGAGCGACGTCGTCGACCAGTATCCGAATCTCGACGAGGTGGTATGGGCGCAGGAGGAGCCGAAGAACATGGGCGCGTGGACCTACGTGCAGCCGCGGCTCCGCGCCTCCATTGGCACGCTCACCACGCTGCGGTACATCGGCCGGCCCGAACGCGCGAGTCCCGCTGAGGGCTACAAGACGTTGCACGACGAGGAGCAGGAGCGGATCCTTCGCGACGTGCTGACGTACACGCCGGTGAAGAAGCGAGTCTCGTCATCCCGCGGGGCGTAGCACTTGTCATCCCGAGGAGCGTAGCGACGAGGGATCTGCTGTCCTGTCACGCGGTTGCTCTTCCTCAATGAGGGTCAGTCGTGAGTAACCGCGTTCATAAAAGCAGATCCTTCGTCGCTAGCTCCTCGTTTGCTCTGGCACTTCTCGTCAGCCCGCTCCTCAGGATGACTGCCCAGGACCGCGGCGCCACCGCGCTGGGCCAGATCGTCGAAGGACTCGGCACCACCGCGCGCGTGCTGATGATCGGCGCGCACCCCGACGATGAGGACACCCAACTCCTCGCCTGGCTCACGCGCGGCCGCCACGTGGAGACGGCGTACCTCTCCCTCACGCGCGGCGACGGCGGACAGAATCTCATCGGCAACGAGCTCGGGCCGGCGCTTGGCGTCATTCGCACCGAGGAGCTCCTCGCCGCGCGGCGGCTCGACGGCGGACATCAGTACTTCACCCGCGCCTTCGACTTCGGCTTCTCCAAGACCGACTCGGAGACGTACAAGTTCTGGGCGAAGGACTCGATTCTCCGCGATGTGATCACCGTGGTGCGCGCCTTTCGGCCGCACGTGATCGTGGCCGTGTTCTCGGGTACGCCGGCCGACGGACACGGGCATCACCAGGTGTCGGGTCAACTGGCGCGCGAAGCATTCCTTCTCGCGGGCGACAGCGTACGCTTTCCGCCGTCGTCGACGTCGAACCTGTCGCCGTGGGTGCCGCTCAAGTTCTACCGGAGCGCGCGATTTTCTCCGGGCACAGGGACGTTGGCCTTCAACGTAGGTGAATTCAGCCCGCTCCTCGATCGCTCCTACGCCGAGATCGCCGCCGACAGTCGATCGCAGCATCTGTCGCAGGGCTTCGGCATTTTGCAGCGAAAGGGCGTGATCATGGACGCCGTACGGCTGGACACGTCGCGCGTCGTCGTGACGGGGCGCGATTCGTCGCTGTTCGCCGGGATCGACACCACCTTCGCGCGCTTCAGCCGTCTCGTGGTGCCTGCCGTCGCGCGTCAGTCGCTCGACATGCTGCCCATCGCCATTCGCGAGCTGCGCGCGGCAGTGGACCTCGCACGACCCGCGCGCATGGTGCCGGCGCTCGCCACGGTGGTGGAGCTGGCGCGCGGCGCACGCGGCCCGCTGAGCTGCCCCACGATTCTCGTCCCGCAGTGCGGCGGCGCCCTGGCCGATCTCGCGGCGTCGCTCGACCTCACCATCGATCGCGCATCGCGCGCGCTCATCGAGGCCGCCGGCGTGTCCGTGGAGGCCACCGCCGAACGCGAGCTCGTGGCGGTTGGCGACAGCGTCCCCGTGACCATTGCCGTGTACAACCGTGGGCTCGCGCCAATCACGGTGCTGGGCGGTGAAGTGAGTGGCGAAGGCACCGTCGTTTCGTTCGATGGCGGACAGCGCAGTGTTCGCCCGGACAGCGTCATGCGCTGGGGCGGGCAGCTGCCGATCAGATCGGAGACGTCGCCCTGGTGGCTCGTGCAGGGCATGCAGCGCGGGCTGTCGATGTTCCAGTTCGCGTCGAGCAAGAGTGCGCCCGTGGTCGCCGAGCTGGTCACGGGCGACGATCGCGTGCAGTCCACGAGCGTGCGCGTGACCATGCAGATCGCCGGCGCACAGGTGACGGCGGTCGAGTCGCCGATCGTCTATCGCTTTGCCGATCCGGCGCGCGGCGAGCTGCACAGGCCCGTCGCGGGCATTCCACGCATCACGCTGCTCATGGAGCACGACATCGAGTATGCGCGGGCGAACGCGCCACTCGATCGGCTCGTGCGCGTGTACGTTCACACCGCGCGCGCGATGCCGGACACAGTGGTCGTGCGATTGGCGCTGCCGCAGGGCCTCCGCACCGACTCGGCGCAGCGCACGGTGGTTCTCCCGGCGTACGGATCGACGAGCCTCTTCTTTCGAGCGCAGGGCCGGTTCACCCCCGGCGCGAAGCTCGTCTTCGCCTCGGCAAGCGCCGGGGGCGTGACGTACAGCCGCGGCTTCATTCCCGTGGAGTACCGCCACATTCGTCCGCAGCGCTTCTATCGCACCGCCTCGATGACCATCCAGGCGGTGGACGCGGTGATCCCGGACAAGCTCAGCATCGCCTACGTGAAGGGCGTGGGCGACAACGTGGAGCCGATGCTCGCACAGCTCGGCATCCCGACCACGGTGATCGATCCGGCGTTGCTGCCGCTCGTGGATTTCACGAAATTCTCGACGCTCGTCATCGGGCCGCGCGCGTATGCGGCGAACGAAGCGCTCGTCGCCAACGCGCCGGTGGTGCTGGACTTCGCGCGCAAAGGCGGCACTGTTGTGGTGCAGTATGGTCAGACGGAGATGACGCGCCCGGGCATCATGCCCTATTCGGTCACGCTCACGCAGCCCGCGGCGCGCGTAACGGACGAGACGGCGCCCGTGCGCGTGCTGGATCCGAAGTCCACGCTGCTCAACACGCCGAACGTGATCGGCACGTCGGACTTCGAGCGGTGGGTGCAGGAGCGGGGGCTGTACATGCCGAGTACCTTCGACACGCACTATCGGACGGTCCTGTCGATGAACGATCGCAACGAAGCGCCGAACGACGCCGGAATTCTCGTGACCGCGGTGGGTCGCGGGACGTACGTCTATGCGCCGCTCGCGTTCTTCCGCCAGCTGCCGGCGGGCAATCCGGGCGCCGCGCGACTGTTCATCAATCTGCTCTCGGCCGATCAGCGCGCGGTCACCGGCACCAAGCCCATTCTCTCGGCGCCGGTGCGTCCGTGAACGAGCCATCGGACAAGGGGCGATTCCGCCGGACGCTCGTGCGCGTGATGGCGGTGCAGATCGTCACGCTGTTGTTGCTCGGCCTGCTCCAGTACACGTTCACGCCGTAACCACTCCCGCCCGCCGCTCCCCGCCCGCCGCCCCCCGCAACCATGCATTGGCTCAACTGGGCTGTCGTCATCGGCTGGCTGACGTACATCGTGCATCACGGCATCAGCCGGTCGCGCGGAACGAAGGAGATCGAGGGCTACTTTCTCGCCAACCGCGCGCTGCCATGGTGGGCGGTGGGTCTTTCGGTGATGGCCACGCAGCTCTCGGCGGTGACGATGATCGGGACCACCGGTCAGGGCGCCACCGACGGCATGCGGTTCATTCAGTTCTACTTCGGATTGCCGATTGCCATGGTGATCCTGGGCGTCACGCTCGTGCCATTTTTGCGTGGCGCCGCCGTCTACACCGCGTACGAGTATCTCGAGCGCCGCTTCGACGCGAAGACCCGCTCGCTGACGGCATTCCTCTTCCTGATTTCGCGGGCCATGTCGTGCGGCGCGATCATGACGGCGCCCGCCGTCGTGTTCTCGGCGATCTTCGGCTGGAAGATCGGCTGGTGCGTGGTGCTCATCGGCGCGCCGGCCATTCTCTACACAATGATCGGCGGCGTGCAGGCGGTGACCTGGGTGGATGTGAAGCAGATGATGCTCATCGTCACCGCGCTCATCGCGGTGGTGGTCACGCTGCTCGTACAGATCCCGGTGTCGCCGTCGCAGGCGCTTCACGTGGCGGGGGCCGCGGGCCGGCTGCGCGTGTTCGATTTCACGCCGACGCTCACGAATCAGTACACGTTCTGGTCGGGCCTCATCGGCGGCATGTTCCTGCAGCTCTCGTATTTCGGAACCGACCAGAGCCAGGTGCAGCGCTACCTCTCCGCCAAATCGATCGGCGAAGCGCGCACGGCGCTCCTCATGAGTGCCTACTGGAAGATTCCGCTGCAGGCGCTCGTGCTGCTGGTGGGCGTGCTGGTGTTCGTGTTCTATCAGTTCCACGAGGCGCCGCTTTTGTACAACCCTGCCCACGAGCGCGCGGTGCGCGCCGCGCAACCGGCGGCATACGCGGAGCTCGAGCGCCGCTTCCGTGATGAGCCCGCGTCGCGCGACACGGTGCGCAAGCAGGCGCTCCAGATGGCGTCCACCGTGACCGGCGAGCCGTCGCGCGACGTGAACTACGTCATCCCGCGCTTCGTGCTCGATCACCTGCCCATCGGTCTCGCAGGCCTCTTCATCGCGGCCGTGATCGCGGCCGCGATGAACGCCATTTCGGGCGAGCTCGCGTCGCTGTCGACGGCGACCGTAATCGATTTCTACCGCCGCTGGATCAAACCCGATGCGAGCTCCGAGCATTTTCTGATCATCTCACGCTCGGCCACGGTGTTCTGGGGGATATTCGCCTGCATCGTGGCCACCTTCGCCGGCTCGCTCGGGTCGCTCATCGAAGTGGTGAACCGATTCGGCTCGCACTTCTACGGATCCATCCTCGGCGTGTTCCTGCTGGCGATGGTTCCGCGCGCGCGCGGGAACGGCGCGTTCATCGGGCTCATTGGCGGGATGACCGTGGTGGGGATCGTGAGCCGCGCCGCGCCACAGGTCGCGTTTCTCTGGTACAACGTGATCGGGGCCCTGGTGGTGGTGGCGCTGGGGAGCACCGTGAGCTTGTTTGATCGGCGTTGAGCCCGACTGTCATCCCGCACGAGCGAAGCGAGTGTCGGGATCTACTCTCCTTGCTCCATAGCCTGCCATGATCGGCGCCACAGTAGATCCCGACAGTCGCTTCGCGCCTGCGGGATGACTCGGGAGATATGCGTCCTCGCATCGTCATCATCGGCGCCGGATTCGGCGGACTGTACGCGGCGCGCGCGCTCCGTCACGCGCAGGCCGACATCACGGTCGTCGACCGCACCAATCACCACCTCTTTCAACCGCTGCTCTACCAGGTGGCCACGGCCACGCTCGCGCCCAGCGACATCACCGCGCCGATTCGACATCTGCTCCACCAGCAGACCAACACCACGGTGCTGATGGGGCAGGTCGACACGATCGAACCGGAACGGCGGGTGGTGAAGCTCGACGACGGCGGCGAGCTGCCGTACGACTACCTGATCGTGGCCACGGGCGCGCGCCACTCGTACTTCAGGCATCCCGAGTGGGAAGCCCTCGCGCCGGGATTGAAGAGCATCGAGGACGCCATCGAGGTGCGGCGGCGGTTCCTCCTGGCCTTCGAGCGCGCCGAGCGTGCGACGACTCCCGGTGAGCGCGCCAGGTGTCTCACGTTCGTCATTGTCGGCGGCGGACCAACGGGCGTGGAGCTGGCCGGCATGCTGCCGATCATCACGCGCCATGCGCTGCCGGGCGACTTCCGCCGCATCGATCCGTCCCAGGCGCGCGTGATTCTCGTCGAGGGCGGTCCGCGCGTGCTGGCCACCTTTCCGGAGGATCTCTCCGAGCACGCGAAGCGCGATCTCGAGGAGCTGGGCGTGGAAGTGCGCACTGGCGCCATCGTCACCCGGGTCGGTGATGGATTCGTCGACATCGGCGACGAGCGCATCGAGGCGAACACGGTGTTCTGGGCAGCGGGTAACGAGGCGTCGCCGCTGGGACGCTCGCTCGGCGCGACGCTGGACCGCGCCGGCCGTGTGCTCGTGGAGCCGGACCTCAGCGTTCCCGCGCATCCCGAGATCTTCGTCATCGGCGATCTGGCCGTCATGACGTCGAAGGGCAAACCGGTTCCGTGGGTGGCGCCCGCCGCGATGCAGAGCGGACGCTGCGCGGCGCTGAATATTCTACGCTCCATGCACGGCGAGCCGCGGCGCGCGTTCTACTATCGCAACAAGGGCGACGTCGCGACGATCGGTCGCTACAAGGCGGTGGCGGTGATCGCGGGTCAGCATCTCAGCGGCAACGTCGCGTGGTGGACGTGGCTGCTCATCCACATCATGTACCTGGCCGGTTTCAGAAATCGACTGAGCGTGCTGATCGAGTGGGGATACGCGTTCGTCACGTATCAGCGAGGGGTGAGGCTGATAACGGGCCGTTGAGATGGCGGCTCGGCTGCTCGGCCGCTCGGCTGTTGGGCCGTTGGGCCGCTTGTAGTTCGTACTCACTCAGAACTCCAGCGTCCGAGCAGCCGAGCAGCCGAGCAGCCGCCCAACAGCCCAACCGCCCAATAGCCCAGCAGCCCGCACAGCCCGCACAGCCGCTCGCAATGCGCTAAACTTCACTACGTGACGCATCCGCCCAACGGACTCGACCTTGGTCGACGGGGCGCCGTGGGCGCTCGGCTGGAGTCGCTGTTCGAAGCCGTTCCACTCGCCATGGCGGTGTTCGACGGCGAGCTTCGACTCGTCAACGCCAATGCCCGCTACCGCGAGCTCACGGGCGTCGACGCGGCCGCGCCATCGTCGGTCTCGATCTACGACGCGTTCCCCAACGCGCTCGCCGATCTCACCGATCAGATCGACGATGCGCTGCACGGCACCTCGGTCGTCGCCGGCGGACGCGTGCCCTTCCAGCATCGCACCGGACGCCGCCTCATCGAGACGACCTTCGCCGTCCTCACCGAGGAAGCGGGCGGACGCGGAATTCTCTTCGCCGGCAACGACGTCACCGAGCGAGAAGAGCTGCGTGAAGGCCTGGCGCGCAGCGTCGCGCAGCTCGAGTCGATCTTCGACGTCATCCCGGACTCGGTGCGCGTATTCGACAGCGAAGGACGCATGGTGCGCTCGAACACGCAGGCCATGCAGGACCATCCCAGCGGGCAGCCGGCCACGCTGCGCGAGCTGTGGCAGCTCGACCGCCCGCGGACGATGGACGGCACGAGCCTCTTCATGCACGAGAACCCCACGGCCCGCGCGCTTCGTGGCGAACGGGTACGCGGCGAGACGCTCGGCGTGAAGCGCGGACCGGACGGCGCGCTCGTCGTCATCGAGGTCAACTCCAATCCACTCTACGACGAGCACGACAAGATTCGCGGCGCGGTGACCGTGGAGCGCGACGTCACCGTGAAGACGCAGCTGGCCAAAGCGCTGGAGGCCGAAGCGCGACGCACCGCCGAGCTGTACGAGCGGATCTCCACCGAAGCCGAGCGGCTCGAGCGCATGGTGCAGGAGCGCACGCGGGAGCTGCTCGCTCTGCAGGAGACGCGGGCGCGCGAGCGCCGTCTCACCGCGGTGGGTCAGCTCGCCGCCGGCGTGATGCACGACGTGAACAACGCGCTCAACCCGATCATGGCGGCGGCGTACCTTCTCGACGCGAACGCCGAGAATCCGGCGGCGGTGCGCGACTACGCCGTGCGCATCGCGAAGGCCGCCGAGACGGGCGCCGCCACCGCCGCGCGCGTGGGACGGTTCATTCGCCAGGAGCCCCTCCAGGCGGAGCGCGAGGAGATGGTCGACCTCTCACTCATGTGCGACGAAGTGGTCGACATGACGCGTCCGCTCTGGCAGGAGCGCGCCAAGGGCGGCGTGGTCCATCTCGATCGCGATCTGTCGTCGGGCTGCATCATTCGCGGCATCGCGGGCGAGATTCGCGAGGCGCTGCTCAACCTCGTGCAGAACGCGCTCGACGCGATGGCCGGTGGCGGCACGCTCGGGCTCCGCACCGTGATCAAAGGCGAGGAGGTGTGGCTCGAGGTGCGCGATTCAGGCACCGGCATGTCGGCCGAGGTGCGCGAGCGTGCGTTCGAGCCGTTCTTCACCACGAAGGGGAAGGCGGGCACCGGCCTCGGTCTCGCCGAGGTGTACGGCATCGCGAAGCGCCATCGCGGACGCGCCGAGATCGAGTCGACGCCCGGGCAGGGCACGATCATTCGCATGGTGTTCCCGCTTGCCGCGGAGGCGCCGCCGGTTGCCGAGGTGGTGATGCCGCCGCGCCGCCGCCGTCTCGTCCGCCGCGTGCTGCTCGTGGAGGATCACCAGGACAGCCGCGAGTTCATGCAGGCGCTGCTGGAATCCGACGGGCACACGGTGGATGCGGTGACCGGCGTGCGCGACGCGACCGACATGCTCGAGACAGCGAATCCGCCCTACGAGGTGCTCGTCACCGACATCGGTCTTTCTGACGGCAGCGGGTGGGACCTCATCGCGGTCGCGCGAAAGCGGTGGCCGACGCTGCGCATTGGCGTCGTGACGGGGTGGGAACCGAGAGCTGGCGCGGCGTCGGACGGCGATTTCGTCTTGCGGAAACCGGTGAGAACATCTGAATTACTGGCGAAGGTCGCTGGCGATCCCTGACCATCGACAACTGGCGCGAACGCTGCGTCGAGGCCAGATTGGAGCCGATGCCTGAAAACACGAAGATCCGCGTCTTGATCGCCGAAGATGACGACAATGCGCGTTCCCTCCTGCTGGACCTTCTGAACACGCTTGGGCACACCGTCGTCGCCGAGGTCTCCACCGGCCGCGAGGCGTTCGAGCGCGCGAAGGACGTCGTTCCCGACGTCGTGCTGCTGGACGTCCATATGCCGGACGGCTCGGGCATCGAAGCGGCGGAGCTGATCACCCAGACGATTCCTGGCGTCGCCGTCGTGCTGTTCAGCGGCGACCAGACCATCACGCTGTCCGATCGCGAAGTCATGGCGACGGCGGCCATTGCCTTCCTGCCCAAGCCGGCGCCGCCGCGCGTGCTCGATTCCACGATTCGCATTGCCGCCACGCGCGCGCGCGAGCTGCTCTCCGCGCGCAAGGACGCCGAGTCGGCCCGTCAGGCGCTGGAGAACCGCAAGACGATCGAGCGCGCCAAGGGCATTCTCATGCGCCGCACCGGCTCGTCGGAGCAGGAAGCGTATCGCATCCTCCAGCGCACGAGCCAGGACCGCTCTGTGCCGATGGTCGAGATCGCGCGCGCGGTGCTGGCGAGCGAGCCGGGGATGCAGGAGAACGCGAAAGAGCGCTAGTCACCCCGGGCGCAGCGAGTAGCTGTCATCCCGAGGAGCGAAGCGACGAGGGATCTGCTGTCATGTACAACAGCAGATCCCTCGCTGCGCTCGGGATGACGGGCGACTCGCTCCTCGGGATGACAGCTAACTCGCTGCGCCCGGGATGACTAGCGCGTCCTCACCAGCGTCCACTGAACGGCTGGCGACGCCGGCGCGCCGCCCGGCGCGGTCCAGTCGATCGACGCCTGGGCATTCGGGATCACGCTGAACCGCATATATGCCGTGCCCCCGGACTGCATCGTCTGCGCGCTCTTGGTGCCGTCGGAGAGCGGCGAGATTTTCAACGGATACGGAATGCCGAAGCCCGACGTGTAGATGTTGCGCACCTGCCAGCTCGGCTGGAGATACTTCGCTTCGGCGCCGGTGATGAAGTCGTCGGTGTAGAACGACGTGCCCCAGTCGCGAATCTGCGCCACCACGTCCGTGCCGAAGATCGAACGCAGACTCGCCATGCCGGTCGTGGGCGCGTCGACGAGCCGCGTCCACGTGTCGCCATCGGCGCTGCCGCGGCGATCGGCGAGATAGCGCAGCAGCGACCAGGTGGCACCGCGCGTGGACAGCTCATCGTCGTCGGCATAGGGCGACGCGTTCGGCGTTCCGCTCAGGAAATCCTCGAGCCGGTTGAAGTCCGGACTCACGTACTCGTTGAACGCGGTGACGATGTCCGGCGTGGCACGCACGCGCTGCGTGTTGAGATTCTGACGCGGCGTCAACCCCGACGCGCGGTAGAACAGCAGCTCCTCCGCGACGTGGCTGAGTCCTTCGTTGAGCCACACTTCCTCGAAGTCGGCGCCGTCGGCGATGCGATGCGCGGCGTTGATCAGGTGCTGATACTCGTGCGCCACCGTGCCGATCGTCGTCTGGCGAACGAGCGCCGTGTCGCGCCGGTTGCCGTTCACGAGGCCGGTGGGATCGGGCGCGAGCATGTAGAACATCTCGCCCACGTTGCTCCCCGCGCAGCCTTCGAGATCGTTGGTGGACGTCGTGGGGAAGAGGTCGCGCTCGTAGAAGAGACCGCCCACGTACTCCTGTGATCCGCGCGGGGTGAGCTCGTTCACGGCGCGCGTGTAGAAGATCACCACTTTGCTGTTGCCGTCGATGTCGCTCGGCGCGCCGAAGTTCGCGCGATCGAGCGGGTCGACGAGCGTGTCGAACGTGACGCCGATGGACTGGTACTGGGCGGTCGAGAAGCCGTTGGGCGGATTCAGCGTGTCGGAGACGATCACCGCTTTGCTGGAGATGGCCACGACGCGACCGAAGTGGTAGACGGCGTTCTCGCAGGGATCGTCGGAATTGACGTTGAGCTTGAGGATCTGCCCCACGCTCAGCGTGGACGGAATCATGTTGCGACTGGCGCCGGTCGTGCTCCGGCGCGCCGCGCGTGCCGCGGGCAAGAGCGGCGTGAGCACGCGGCGCGCGGAGGCGCGGAGGCGTGCGTCGACCCGCGCGCGAAGACCGGCGCCCGTCGTCATCGCGCTCAGGCGGGAAGAGCTTGCGCGCAACGCGTCGAATGCTGGTGCGGTCGCCGGCGCGACCTGCGCGTTGATGCCGCGCCCGGTGACTTCCACGACGCTCGTCGCCGAGGGAACCGTCGACGAGTTGAACGCGATGAGGGTGTAATCCGCGCCGGCGCTGCCGCCGCTGAGGCAGATGCCGTTCGAGGCGAGGCCCGCTTGAATCGAGTTCACCGCGGGAAGCGTCCCCGCGCCGCTGTTGCAGGCGATGGAGACGGAGGTCGTACCGGCGACGGCGGTGAACGTCGTGGTGAGGCCCGTGCCTTCCACGCTGGCGGTCACCTGAATATTTCCGGGCGTCGTTCCCAGCTTGAGCGTCGTCTGCGCGCGACCGTCAGCGTCGGTTGTCGCACTCGTCGGCGTGACTGTCGCGGAACCACTCGTGACGGCGAAGGTGACCGCCACACCGGAAATGGGCGTGTTGTTGGGTCCAGTTACGCGCACGGTGAGCGGACTGCCGACGGTGAGCCCAACGAAGCCGGTCTGATTGTCGCCCGAGATGACGCGGACCGAGGTGGGCTGTGGACCCTTGGGCTCACTATTTCCGCCGCCGCACGCGAAGCCGAACACGAGCGACAGCAGAATGACGCCGCACTGGATGCGGGACTTACCCATACGGTGCTCCTCCAAAACGAAAGCCGAGCGTGTGGCTCAGGCCGCCGTTGCGGGCTCCGGCTCACGCTTTGGACGTACGTACTCCTCCATACCCAAGCCGAGCAGGATCGTGCCGGCAACCAGCGTTGCCGATACGAGGAACGGCAGCTCGGGGAATCGATCGAACGCGAGGCCGGCAAGGATGGGGAAGAGGACTCGCGCCGCACCGCCGAAGGTCTGTTGCACTCCCATGTAAAGTCCGCGCTCATTGCTGGGAATGACCCGCGACAGCAGTGCCGTCACACAGGGGAAGGTGAAGGCGGTACCCAGCGGTATGAGCGCCACGACGAGCGCAAGCGGAATCAACGGTACCCAACGGACGATCGAAGGGGGCCCCTCGCCACCAAAATGACCGTTCACGAACAGGGGTCCCGTGATGCGGTGGACGAAGGGCAGCGTCGCGAGACCGATGGCCAGCAGCATCGTTCCAAAGCGTGACAATCGCGCCTCGCCGAACTTGTCCACCGCCCAGCCCAGAATCACCGCGCGGGCGAGCACGGCAATCGCCCCGATGTACATGAAGAAGAAGCCGATCGACTTCTCCGTCACCCCGAAATGCAACGCGAGCAGCAGCGAGAGGAAGGCGGTGACGCCCTGGAATGCCCCGATGGCGATGGCGTAGATCCAGATCAGCCGCGGCGCGGGTTCGTTCGAGTGCGTGATAACGCGCATCACCGCCGCGCGCGAGCGACCCGGCTGATGCTTGTGTCCGCGCGCCTCGATCATGTCGCGCGACTCCACGAGGTACCGCGACGCGAAGATGATGTTGACGAGACACAATGCCGCCGCGACGAGACCCGGTCCGTGTCGTCCGAGCCCGAAGGTCCATGAGCCGACCACCGGTCCCAGCGCGACGCCGGCGTTGGTCGCCGCGGACAGCCAGCCAAGTCCCTTCGCGCGCTCTTCCGGCTTGAGCGCGTCGGCCACGTAGGCCTGGATCACGCTCACCGTTCCTCCGCCCGCGCCCTGCACGAGCCGCGACAGGAAGAGCAGCCACAGCGAGTCGGCGAAGGAGAACACCACGTAGGCAATCGCCGACGCGGTGAGTCCAATGATCAGCGCGGGGCGCCGACCATAGCGATCGGAGAAGCGTCCCCACGCGGGCGAGCTGAGGAGCTGCGCCATCGCGAACGATGAGACGAGCAGCCCCACCACCGTTCCGCTCGCGCCCAGCTTCGCGGCGTACAGCGGCAACACGGGGAGGATGATGAAAATCCCCACCATGTCCACGAACGCCGTGATCATCAGGACGACGAGCTTTCCCATTTAGGCGAGGCGTGAAGCGTGAACCGACTTTGTCATCCCGCGCGCCCGCGCTGAGGAGCGCGAGCGACGAAGGGAGCAACCCGAGCGTCGGGATCTACCGTCCCGCCAATTATAAGACGGATGCGAATCGATCCCGACCCTCCCTCGCTGCGCTCGGTTGTGCGGGATGACAGTGCTGCTCACCCTTCGGCCTTTCCCAGCGCCGCCGGCGGCACGGCCCGGCCAACCACGCCCGCCAGAGCTACGATGGTGAGCACGTACGGAATCATCTCCACAAACTGCGACGCAATCACTTGCGTTCCCTGGAGCTGGATCTGAAGCGTTTCGGCGGCGGCGAAGAAAAGACACGCGAGCGCGGCACGCGCGGGATCCCAGCGTCCAAAGATCGTCGCCGCAAGCGCGATGAATCCGCGTCCCGCCGTCATCTCCGCGGTGAACTGATGTTGATCGAGCGCGAGGTAGGCGCCGCCAAGTCCCGCGAGCAATCCGGAGAGGGCGACCGACAGATAGCGAATGCGCGGCACGCTGATGCCGACCGACGTCGCGGCGGCGGGATGCTCGCCCACCGCTCGCACGCGCAACCCGAACGGCGTGCGATACAGCAGCCAGGCCACGATCACCATGCACACCGCGCCCATCCACACCAGCGGATTGCTGGCCATCGCTCCAAAGCCGGTGCCCGACTGTTCGGTGCCAAAGCCGTGCACGCGCGGCGAGTTGGACGAGCTGTCGAAGGCGAGACGGAGGAAGAAGCGCGTCATGCCAATGACCAGCAGATTCACGGCGATCCCCACCACCACCTGATCGGCGCGGAAGCGGATCGCGCTCACGGCGTACAGAAGCGCGAGGGCTACGCCACCGGCGGCGCCGGCCAACACGCCCGTCCACGCGCTGGCGCCGTAGTAGCTGCCGAGCGCCGCGCAGAACGCGCCGCCCAGCATGTAACCCTCGAGTGTGAGACCAATGAGCCCGGCACGCTCGGACATCACGCCGCCCGCCGACGCGAACAGATACGGAATCGCGATGCGCAGCGTTTGCGCGAGAAACGCGAGCCCGATCATCGGCGGCTCCTCAGGAGGCGTCGCACTTCGGGCACCGACGCCGCCACAGCGATGATGACCACCGCCTGCAGCACGTCCACGATCTGCTTGGGCACGATGGCGTTCACCGCCAGCCCGCCCTGCGACATGGTGGCGAACAGCAGCGCGGCCAGCGCCACACCGATGGGATGGCTGCGCCCCACGATGGCCACGGCGATGCCAAGAAATCCCGCGCCGCCGGCGAACCCTTCCTCGTAGTAGTGCTTGTAGCCGAGCACGTAGTTGAGTCCCCCGAGCCCGGCGAGCGCCCCCGACAACGCCATCGCGCGCCACCACACCTTGCCCACGTTCACGCCGCCATACTCCGCCGCGAGCGGCTGCAGGCCGGTCGCGCGCAGCTCGAAGCCGGCGCGCGTGCGGAACAGGAACCACCACGCGAGAATGGCCGCCAGCGCCGCGAGCACGAACACGAGACTCGCCGCGGAGCCATGAAACGCCGCCGTGAGCGCGGAGAGCCGCGGCAGTGCGCCGGCGTGGATCTCGGGCGTATGCAGCGTGTCCGGCACCCTGAGGTGGACCGCGATGAGATAGTTGAGCAGCGCCAACACGATGAAGTTGAGCATGATGGTGGTGATCACCTCATGCGCGCCGAACTTCGCCTTGAGCACTCCAGGAACCGCGCCCACCACGCCGCCACCGAGCGCCGCGGCCGCGATGTACAGTGGCAGCGTGACGAGCGCGGGCAGTCCGGTCGGCAGCATCATGCCCGTGACGGCGGCGACGAAGCCGCCGGCCGCGAGCTGACTCTCGGCGCCGATGTTGAACAGCCCGGCGCGCAAGCCCATCGCGACGGCGAGGCCGGTGAACGCGAGCGTGGTGGCCTTGTACAACACCTGGCCCAATCCGTACCCGTTGCCCCACGTGCCGTCGATGAGAAGACGATAAACCGTGCCTGGCGACTGGCCGTAGCTGAGAATGAGGATGTCGCCGACGATGGCCGCGAAGAGCAGCGCGACGAGCGGCGGCAGCAGCGCTTCCTCGAGCTGCGAGCGCCGCGTGGCGTGGGTAGGTGCCTGAACGGGCGCGGGCGCGGCGGCGGGTATGGAAGTCACGCGGCGTTGTCCGTCTTATCGGCAGCGCCGGTCATGTATGGGCCGAGCACTTCGGTCGTGGCCGCCGCGCGCGCGAGCGTGACGGCGATGCGCCCGCCGTACAACACCGCCACGCGATCGGACAGCGCGAGCACCTCGGCGAGATCGGCCGACACGAGGAGGATCGCCTTGCCCGCGTCTCGCGCCTCGCGCAGCCGCGCATGAATGAACTCGATGGCGCCCACGTCCACGCCGCGCGTGGGTTGCGCGGCGAGCAGCACCTGAAACGATCGCGCCATCTCGCGCGCGATGACGATCTTCTGCTGGTTGCCGCCGGAGAGTGTGCGCGCGAGCGCCTGCGGATCGGCGGGACGAATGTCGTAGGTGGCGATCTGCGTGCGCGCGTGCTCGAGAATGCGCGCGCGGTCGAGCGCGCCGCCGCGCGTGAACTTGTGCTGCTGGCCGAGGATGAGATTCTCGGCGACGGTGTAGTCGAGCACGAGCCCGCGCGCGTGGCGGTCCTCGGGAATGTGCGAGAGGCCGGCGCCGCCGCGCTCCCGCACGCTGAGACGCGTGATGTCGCGCCGTGCGAGATGGATCGTTCCCGCCTGCACCTCGCGCAGGCCGGCGATGGCGTCGAGCAGCTCCGTCTGTCCGTTGCCCTCCACGCCGGCAATGCCGAGGATCTCGCCGGCGTTCACCGAGAAGCTCACGCCGTCCACCGCGGTGAGGCGGCGCGCGTCGAGCACGCGAAGGTCGCGCACCTCGAGCAATGGCGCGCCGGTGTCGCCCGGTCGCGTGGGCGCGGAGGCGCGCTGCGTCATGCCCACGTCACCGGCGAGCTGCACGTCGCGCCCCACCATGGCGCGCGCGATCTCGGCCGGCGACGTGTCCGCGGTGCGGAGGCGTCCCACCGTGCGGCCGTTGCGCATCACGGTGATGGTGTCGGAGATCGCCATCACCTCGTCGAGCTTGTGCGTGATGAGCACGATCGTCTCGCCGCGGTCGCGCATGCCGCGCAACACCTGCCAGAGCTCGGCGATCTCGGGCGGGGACAACACCGCGGTGGGCTCGTCGAGAATGAGAATCTTCGCGCCGCGATACAGCGTCTTGAGAATCTCCACGCGCTGCGCTTCGCCCACCGAGAGATCGGCAACGAGCCGCGACGCGTGCACGCTCAATCCCGTCTTCTGGCTCAACGCCGCCACCTCGACCTCGGCGCGCGCGCGATCGATCTGCAGGCCGCGCGTCACCTCGCGGCCCAGCATGACATTGTCGGCGACGGTCAGCGTTGGAACGAGCATGAAGTGCTGATGCACCATGCCTACCCCCGCGGCGATCGCATCGGCGGTGGACCAGCCCGTCACGTTGCGGCCGTCCACCTCGATGGTGCCGCCGTCGATGTCATACATCCCGCTCAGAATGCGCATGAGCGTGGATTTGCCGGCGCCGTTCTCGCCCACGAGCGCGTGAATCTCGCCGCGCGCCACCTCGAGCGACGCGCCCTGGTTGGCGCGCACCGCGCCGAACGTCTTGTGAACGTCCGTCAACCGGATCGCGCGCTCCGAGCTCGCTGTCATCGCGCGCTCGGTACCTTGATGCGGCCGGCGATGATCTCTGCCTTGATCGACTCCAGGCGCGCGTGCACGGAGTCGGGGATCAGCGGCTTGTTGCGCGCGTCGTACACGTAGCCCACGCCGTTCTCGGCGAGCCCGAACTGAAAAACGCCGCCCTGAAAGCGATGCTCCTTCACGCGCTTGATGGTCTCGTAGACCGCCACGTCCACGCCTTTCACCATGGACGTGAGAATGCGACCGGGCGCCTCGTCGTATTGATCGGCGTCCACGCCAATCGCGAGCTTGTCCTTGCCCGCCTGCCGCGCCGCCTCGAAGACGCCGAGCCCCGTGGAGCCCGACGCGTGATAGATCACGTTCACGCCCTGCTGATACTGGCTGAGCGCGAGCTCCTTGCCCTTGCCCGGATTGCGGAATGCCTCGGGCGTCACGCCGGCGTACTGCGAGACCACCGTGCAGTCGGGGCACACGTGCTTCACGCCCGCCTTGTAGCCTGCCTCGAATTTCTGGATGAGCGGAAAGTCCATGCCGCCGATGAATCCAACCTTCTTCGAGTTGCCCACCAGCGCGGCGAGCGCTCCCACGAGAAACGACCCTTCCTCCTCACGAAACTTGAGCGCCGCCAGGTTGGGCGGCGGAGGAATCGGATTGCCCGCCGAGTCCGCGCCGACCGAGTAGTCGACGTCGGCGAATTTCGTGTTGGGATATTCTTTCGCGAGCTGCGTGATGTCGTCGGTGAAAATGAACCCGACGCCAATCACGACGTCCATCTTCTCGGCGGCGAGGAGGCGCAGTCCGGCCTCGCGGTCGGATCCGTCGCCCGGTTCGACGAAGCGCACGCGCGCGCCAAGCTCCTTTTCCGCGCGCAAGGCACCGGAATAGGCGCCGTCATTGAACGACTTGTCGCCGCGTCCGCCGACGTCGAGCACGATGCCCACGTCCACCGCGTCCGTCGCCGCCGCCACCTCGGCACCGGACGGGTGCACAAATAAAAAGGCCACGTGGATGGCCAGCAGGACCGCAACGAACACCACCAGCTTTCGCATCGGGAAACAATAGCGATTGAGGAAGAGAGGGACTAGACGAGGGACGGTCGTCTCCCCACCTGGCGCCCTCTGTCCTCTTACCTTTCACCAATGACTGACCGTCTCAGAACTCGGTTCCTCGTCATCGGCAGCGGCGTCGCTGGCCTGCACACCGCATGGCGCGCGTCGCAGCACGGTGAGGTGTTGGTGCTCACCAAGCGGTCGTTGTTCGACAGCGCCACTGCCTACGCGCAGGGTGGAATCGCCGCGGCGCTTGGCGCGGGCGACTCGCCGGAGCTGCACCGGCGTGACACGCTCGCCGCCGGCGCGGCACTGTGCGATGCCGCCGCGGTGCAGGTGCTCGTCGAGGAAGGTCCCGCCCGCGTGCGTGAGCTCCAGGTGGCGGGCGCGGACTTCGATCTCGATCCCGGCGGAGGGCTCAAGCTGGGGCGCGAGGCGGCGCACTCGAAGAATCGCATCGTCCACGCGCACGGCGATCAGACCGGCGCCGAAGTGGCGCGCACGCTCGTGGCGCGCGTGCGCGACAGCAAGCGCATTCGCGTGCTCGAGCGCGCGCGCGTGCTGGACCTGTTCACGCATCGCGGTGATTGCGTGGGCGTGCGCGCGAGCATTCGCGGACGCGCGACGGAGATCATCGCCGACGCCACGGTGCTCGCCACCGGCGGGTGCGGGCAGATCTATCGCTACACCACCAATCCCGTCGTCGCCACCGGCGACGGCTACGCCATCGCGCATCGCGCCGGCGTGCCGCTCACCGACATGGAGTTCGTGCAGTTCCACCCCACCGCGCTCGACACGCCCGAGAATCCGCTGGCGCTCATCTCCGAAGCGGTGCGGGGCGAAGGCGCCACGCTCGTGAATGAACGCGGCGTGCGCTTCATGAAGAAGAAGCATCGCCTCGCCGAGCTCGCGCCGCGCGACGTGGTGGCGCGCGCGATCTTCACCGAGCGGCGCAAAGGCCGCGTGTATCTCGACGCGCGCAAGCTCGGACGGGCGTTCGTGAAACGCTTCCCCGGCATCTTCGCGCTCTGTCAGGGCCGCGGCATCGATCCGCGCAAAGATCTCATCCCGGTGACGCCGGCCGCGCATTACATGATGGGCGGCGTGATCACCGACCTGTGCGGTCGCTCGCGCATGCCGCGTCTCTACGCCGTGGGCGAAGTGGCGCAGACCGGCGTACACGGCGCCAATCGACTCGCGTCAAACTCACTGCTCGAGGGTCTGGTGTTCGCCGAGCGCGTCGCGCGCGACCTGCGGAGCGCGAAGAAGATGGGCCGCACGCCTGCCGCGCGTGCGTGGAAGGTGCCGCCCCTCCCCGACCGCGGCGCCGCGCAGGTGGCGGCCGACGCCATTCGCGCCGTGATGTGGGAGGACGCGGGCATCGTGCGCACCGCGCGCGGTCTGCACGACGCGCTTGCACGGCTCGGGGAGATCCGCCGTCGCCTGCCGCCCGGTGCCACCGAGGAGCTGAACATGCTCCAGACAGCCGAGCTCGTTGCCGAGGCGGCACTGAAGCGAAAGGAGTCGCGCGGCGGGCACTATCGGGCTGATCACCCGCGGGCGCGGGGCACGTGGAAGGGAAGGCACATCGAGTTGTGACGCCGACGACTTAGTTTTCCCCTCATGTCCACCATCACTCGTCAGGACGCCATCGCTGACCTGCAGGCCGACATCAAGCGTCTGGCCAGGGAGCGCAACGCCGTTGTGCTCGCGCACAACTACGAGCGCGCCGAGGTTCAGGACGTCGCCGATTTCGTGGGCGATTCGCTAGGTCTGTCGCGGGAGGCCGCGAAGACCGAAGCGGACGTGATCGTGTTTTGCGGCGTCCATTTCATGGCCGAGACCGCTGCGATTCTGTCGCCGAAGAAGACGGTCCTGTTGCCCGACCTCGCCGCGGGATGCTCCCTCGCCTCCACCATCGACGCGGCGGCGCTGCGCGATTGGAAAGCCGAGCATCCGGGCGCGGTGGTCGTCGCGTACGTGAACACCACCGCCGAGGTGAAGGCGGAGAGCGACTACTGCTGCACGTCAGGCAACGCGGTGGAAGTCGTCAACTCCATTCCGGCCGACAAGGACATTCTCTTTCTGCCCGACATGTTCCTGGGCGCCCACGTGCGCCGCATGACGGGACGCAAGAACATCGAAGTGTGGATGGGCGAGTGTCACGTCCACGCCGGCATCGATCCGGAGAACATCCGCCTACAGCGCAGCCTGCATCCCGAGGCGGAGTTTCTCATTCACCCCGAGTGCGGCTGCTCCACGAGCGTGCTCGAGGCGATTTCCGCCGGCGACGTGGACGAGGAAGGCGTGCAGATCCTTTCCACCGAGGGAATGATCAAGCGTCCGGCGCTGTCGAACGCGAACGAATTCATCGTCGCCACCGAGGTCGGCATCCTGCATCGCCTCCGGCGCGAGAACCCGAGCAAGCGCTTCTTCGCGGCCAACGAGCGCGCGTCGTGTGCCTACATGAAGGTGACGACGCTGCCGAAGGTGCGCGACTCACTGTTGCGTCTGCAGCATCACATTACTGTGCCGGCGGACGTTGCGGCGCGCGCGCGTCTGGCCATCGAGCGGATGGTGGCCATTGGCGGCGGCGCGAAGCAGCCGCTGTCGCCCGCGCCGGGCGTCGATCCGGGAGAGTAGCGGGAACGAACGCCCTCCCTCTAGCTTGCGAGACTCAGCGGAGGGCAGCATGGAGAGTTTCGAGCCGATCAGAGAGCGTCGTGCCATTCCTCGCACGATCACCCCGATGACCGTGGCCGCCATCCAGACCTCCAACTCACTGCGCTTTCCGCTCAAGCAGGACGGGCTGAATCAGCTCGTGAAAGCCGCGCTGCAGGAAGACGGCGCGTTCAACGACCTCACCTCCATCGCCACGGTCGTGTCCGACCGCCGGGCGCGCGGCATCCTGGTGGCGCGCGAGCGCGGGGTCATCGCGGGAATTCCGCTGGCGCTGGAAGCATTTCGCCTGCTCGATTCCAAGGTCAGCATTCGCGTGGATCAGGAAGACGGCAGCCGCGTCGACGCGAATCAACCGGTGCTGTTCGTGTCGGGCCACGCGCGCGGACTGCTCTCCTCCGAACGAGTCGCGCTCAACTATCTCCAGCGGCTTTCGGGCATTGCCACGCTCACGTCGAAGTACGTGGAGCTCGTGAAGGGCACCAAGGCCAAGATCCTCGACACGCGCAAGACGCTGCCCGGGTGGCGCGAGCTGGAGAAGTACGCCGTGCGCGCGGGGGGTGGCGAGAACCACCGCATGGATCTGTCGAGCGGAATTCTGATCAAGGACAACCACCTGGCCGCGCTCGACGGCGACGTCGCGGTGGCGGTGAAGCGCGCGCGCGATCTCGCGCCGGCGGGCGTACGGGTGGAAGTGGAGTGCGACACGAAGGAGCAGGTGGCCGCGGCCATCGACGCCGGCGCCGACATCATCATGCTCGACAACATGTCCGTGCCGCTCATGGCGGAGTGCGTTCGGCTGGTGGACGGCCGCGCGATCGTCGAAGCGTCGGGCGGTGTGAACACCACCACGGTGCGCGCCATCGCGGAAGCGGGCGTCGACTGGATCTCCATCGGAGCGCTCACCCACTCCGCGCCGGCGATGGATCTCGCGCTCGACTTTGAATGATTCCTGAGTCCCGGCCGCGCAGCGGCCGGGACGAAGGATCGCCATCTGGCTGAGGAAAGCGACCCGTCGCCGCTCGCGCCCTCAGATCGCCGTCTCGCGCTCCTCAGGATTACAGATCCGCGCAGCTCTTGTTGATCTGCCGGCAGTTCGTGCAGATCAACTTGCACTTGCGCCACTCCAGCGCGCGCGACCCGCAGTAGTCGCACACATCGGCCGCGACGTTCGCGTCGCCAGCCGCCGCCGGCGGCTCGTCGGAGGCCCGCTTGGATCGAACGAACGGCGCCACGTGGCAGGGAATCATCCCGCAAGAAATGACAATGTCGACCGCCGCACAAGCGTCACCCGCTGAGCCGGGCGAACTCGCGACGCACGTCCTCCACTCCAAAGCCCTGCGCGAGGAATGCCTCGGCGACGGTGGGGCTCGTGGCCACGAGCGCGACGAGCATGTGTCCCGAGCTGCACAACTCGTCGTGCGTGCGCTCCGCCTCCGCGTTCGCGAGCAGGAATAGCTCCCGCAGCTTCTTCGCGCGGTCGACAAGGTCCGCGCCCTCGGTCGCGGCAACCTCGGCGGCCATCAGCGGCTCGAGTTTGTCGAGCAGCGCCGCGATGTCGACCTCGAGATGATCGAGCAGCGCGCGCATGGCGCCTTCCGCATGCCGCAGCAGCGCCACCGCGATCATCACAGGCGTTTCGGCGTTCACGCGCCGCGTGTAGCTGCACGCCTCATTGAGAATGTCGCGGAGACGCGGCGTGACGCGCCGGAGCGGCTGCGCCCGCAAGGCTCCTTCTGACGGCGTAAACAACGGGCCCGCGGGCATCTCTGCGCCGAGTACGCGAAAGGTCTCCGCGCGCGCATTCTCCAGTGTCACTCCCACCGACGTGAGCGCCATCGCGCCCAGGCCTGACTCCTCACGCAGAAGGCCGAGCAGCAGGTGCTCCGTCCCCACGTAGGAATGGCCGGCGCGGCGCGACTCCGCCATCGCCAGCTCCAGCGCCTTCTTGGCGTGATTGGCGTATGGCAGATCCGCGGGGATCGGATTGCTCGCCTTGCCCGGCGTGATGCTGCGCTCGATCAGATCGCGCAACTCATTGAGGTCCACGCCGAGGTTCTGAAGGACCGTGGCCGCGACGCCTTCGCCTTCCACGATGATGCCGAGCAGCAGATGCTCGGTGCCCACGTACTCGTAGTTGAGTCGCGCGGCCTCTTCGCGCGCCAGCGTGAGACATTTTCGAACCCGCTCGGTGAAACTGTAGCTGTGGCCCCCACCGAGAAGCTGACCGCGCGCCGAGGGCGCGGTATCGATCGTCCGCGATTGTGCGTTCGTTTCAGGTCCGAGAATGTTCAACGTTTCGGCCCGCGCCGCGTCCAGCGTGACGCCTGCGTCAACGAGAATCTGAGCGGCAATGCCTTTCTTTTCCGCGAGGAGCCCGAGCAGCAGGTGCTCCACGCCCACGTAGCTGTGGTTCATGGACCGCGCTTCGTTCATCGACAGCTCGAGCACTTTCTTCGCGCGGCTGGTGTAGGGCAGGTGCGGTCCCGGCGGGTCCTTGCGGATGCCGCGCTTCACGACGCCCTCGATCATGTCGCGGATGTCGTTGGGCTTCACGCCCAGGTTCTCGAGCACCGTGACGGCGATGTTGTTTCCCTCGTGAATGATGCCGAGCAGCAGGTGCTCGGTGCCCACGTACTCGTGCCGGAGCTCCACGGCCTCGTCGCGCGACAGCGCCAGGCACGTCCGAACCCGCTCGGTGAAGTTGTAGCCGTTCATAGAATTCCTAAGATGCGAAGCGATCTTAGTGGCACAAGCGTTTGACGGAGCACGCCGAGCGCGATTAGTGTCGTGGATGGCTTCGAACGGCGCTTCTCGCGGGCACGACTTCGACTATCATGCCGCCGTGCGTCGCGCGCTGGTCGAGAATGGCTTCGAGCCGGACTTGCCACCCGATGCCGCCGCGCAGACCGCTGCACTCGAAGCCCCCGCGTCCGACGTTGCGGCGAAGGATCTGCGCGACTGGCCGTGGTCGTCGATCGACAACACCGAATCCCGCGACCTCGACCAGCTCGAGGTGGCTGAGCAGCTGCCGAATGGCGCGATCCGCGTGACGGTGGCCATCGCCGACGTCGACGCACTGGTTCCGAAGGATTCCCCGATCGATCGGCATGCCTACGCGAACGCCACGTCGGTCTACGCGGCCGCCGAGGTGTTTCCGATGCTGCCCGAGAAGCTGTCAACCGATCTCACGTCGCTCGGCGAGAACGCGGATCGTCTCGCGGTGTGCATCGAGACCGTGGTGGCGGAAAATGGCGACGTCTCCGGCCAGAACGTGTATCGCGCCCTCGTCCGCAACCATGCCAAGCTCGCCTACGATGACGTCGGCGCCTGGCTCGACGGCGACGCGGCGCCGGCCAAGGTGGCGGGCAACACGGTGCTCATCGAGCAGCTCACGCTGCAGCGCACGGCGGCGGCGCGTCTCAAGGACGAGCGCATTCGGAACGGCGCCATCGAGTTCGAGACCATCGAGCCCACGCCCGTGACGCGCGACGGACGCATCGTGGACCTCAAGCTCGTGCGAAAGAGCAAAGCACGTGAGCTGATCGAGGATTTCATGATCGCGAGCAACGTCGCGATCGCGCGCTTTCTCGAGAGCAGCGGTCGCTCCGGCATTCGCCGCGTGGTCCGTGAGCCCGAGCGCTGGAATCGCATCGTCGAAGTGGCGTCGCGCTACGGTACGACCCTCCCGGCGAGCCCCGACCCACTCGCGTTAGCGAAGTTCCTCGCCGCGCGTCGCACGGCCGACCCTGATCGCTTTCCCGATCTCTCGTTGTCCATCGTGAAGCTGATGGGACCAGGGATCTACGCGCTCGACCTGCCTGGAAAGGATCCTGGCGGCCACTTCGGCCTGGCGACGCACGACTACTCGCACGCCACGGCGCCCAACCGTCGCTACGCCGACCTCGTGACGCAGCGTCTCGTGAAGGCCACGCTCGCCAACGCGCCCGCGCCGTACAGCAACGACGAGCTTGCGGCCATTGCGCAGCACTGCACCGAGCGTGAGGACGCGGAGAACAAGGTCGAACGCTACGTCCGAAAGACGGTTGCCGCGATGATGCTGTCGGACCGCGTCGGTCAGACGTTTGACGGGATCGTTACGGGAGTGACGCCGAAAGGAACGTATGTCCGCATCATCCATCCACCCGCGGAAGGTCGCGTGATGCGCGGGCAGGCGGGCATGGACGTCGGCGACAAGGTGCGGGTGAAGCTGATTCACACGGATCCGGCGAAAGGCTTCGTCGACTTCGAGGGCGCCTAGGCCGCGGCGTCCGTTCGGGCTACGGTTGACGCCCCACCGATCCGGAAGCCGACTCCGCCCGAGCTCCGCGCCTGGTGATCGTCGTTTCGCTGACCCCTCACATCTCTCGCCACTCGGCGCCATCGGCCTCGATGAGCTCGTCCGCTTCGCGCGGACCAGCACTGCCGGCGGCGTACGTCGGCATTCGTTTAGGCGCGTTCGTCTCCCAGTAGCGAATCAACGGATCCACGATTCGCCAGGCCGCTTCCACCTCGTCGCTCCGCGTGAAGAGCGTCGCTTCGCCGATCATCACGTCGAGCAGCAGCGTCTCGTAGGCCGGCGCGGCGGTCTCGCCGAACGCCTGCGCGTAGTTGAACTCCATGTCCACCGGCGCGATCTCGATGTTCGACGTCAGCGCGCAGGCCGCGCCCGGCACCTTCACCTGGAAGTTGAGCGACACGCCCTCGTTGGGCTGGACGCGCATCACCAGTGTATTGGGCAGCATCTCCGCGCGCGTCGTGTGGGCGAACATCAGATGCGGCGGTCGGCGGAACTGCACCGCGATCTCCGAGCTGCGCGACTTGAGTCGCTTGCCCGAGCGCAGATAGAATGGCACGCCGTTCCACCGCCAGTTGTCCACGTACAATCGGAGCGCGGCGAACGTGGGCGTCGTGGAATTGGCCGCCACATCGGGCTCCTCGGTGTACCCGGGCACCGCCTTGCCCTTGATGACGCCGGCGGTGTACTGCGCGCGCACCGCGTTCTTGGGGATGGCCTCGGGACTCAACCAACGTATGGAGCGCAGCACCTTCACCTTCTCGTCGCGCACCTCGTTCGCGCCCATGCGCGACGGCGGCTCCATGGCGGTGAGCGCGAGCAGTTGCAGCAGGTGGTTCTGGAACATGTCGCGCACCACGCCCGCTTCCTCGTAGTACTTGCCGCGCGATTCCACGCCCACCGTCTCCGCCGTCGTGATCTGCACGTGGTGAATCGATTCGCGATTCCAGATCGGCTCGAAGATGGAATTCGCGAAGCGCAGCACCAGAACGTTCTGAACGGTCTCCTTGCCCAGATAATGGTCGATGCGATAGGCCTGATGCTCGGCGAACAGATTGAGCAGGAGGTTGTTCAGCCGGAGCGCGGTCTCCAGGCTGCGCCCGAATGGCTTCTCCACGACCAAACGGATCCACGGGCGTTCCTCCGCCGTGCGGGTGCGCGGCGCCAGCCCGCTCTTTGACAGATTGCTCACGATGGGCTCGAACACGCTCGGCGGCACGGCCAGATAGAAGAGCCGATTGCGACGCTCGGCGGGCACGTCGCGCTCGATCTCGGTCAGGCGCTCGCTCACCTTCGCGTACTCGTCCAGCTGGCTGAGATCGGCGCTGACGAAGAACAGTCGCTGACACAGCTCCTGCCAGAGCGCCTCGTCCACGCCGTGCACCTCGTCGGAGGCGCCGAGGGCTTCGCGCATCGCCGTGCGGAAACTGTCGTCCGTCTGACCTTCGTCGCGACTCACGCCCAGCACGGCGAACTGCTCGTCGACCAGCCGCTCCTTCATGAGCTGATAGATGGCGGGCAGCAGCTTGCGGCGACTCAGGTCGCCCAGCGCGCCGAAGATCACGAGGGTGCAGGGATCGGCGCGCTCGAACTGCTGATCCACGGCGTGCACCTGCACCGTGGGCCGGCCGGCGATCACGGGATGTGTCATGAGTGCTTGATGGCGTGTCCGCCGAACTCGTTACGGAGGGCGGCGATGACCTTGGCGCCGAACGAATCGGCCTGCCGCGACCGGAAGCGCGTTTGCAACGACAACGTGATCACCGGCGCGGGCACGTCGAGGTCGATGGCTTCCTGCACGGTCCACCGTCCCTCGCCCGAATCCGCGACCCAGCCCTTGATCGCGGCGAGCGACGTATCGCGGCCGAGGGCCGTCACCGCCAGCTCGTTGAGCCACGACCGCACCACGCTGCCGTGCTGCCACACCTCGGCGATCTGATGGAGGTCGAGCTTGGGAAAGGTTTTCGACGCATGCAAGATCTCGTAACCTTCCGCGTACGCCTGGAGCAGGCCGTACTCGATGCCGTTGTGCACCATCTTCACATAATGGCCGGCGCCCGGCGGGCCGACGTGCGCGTATCCGTTCTCGGGCGCGAGGGCCGTGAAGATTGGCTCGCAGTGCTTCACCGCCTGGTCGCGGCCGCCCACCATGAGGCAGTAGCCGTTCTCCAATCCCCAGATGCCACCGCTCGTCCCCGAATCGATCAACTCCATGCCTGCCGTGTTCAAACGCTCGGCGCGCGCGATGGTGTCGTGAAAGTTCGAGTTGCCGCCGTCGATGATGATGTCGCCCTTGGCGAGGGTCGGGAGCAGCGCGGCGATCGTCTCGTCCACCGGCGCGCCAGCCGGCACCATGATCCAGATGACGCGCGGCGTCGCGAGTTGTCGAACCAGGTCGGCGAGATCCTTCGCCGGCGACGCGCCCAGCGCGGCGTATTTGGCGACCGTCTCGGGTGACCGATCGTAGACGACGAGTGAGTGGCCGTGCCGCATGAGGCGTTCGACCATGTTGCCGCCCATGCGGCCCAGTCCGATCATCGCTAGCTGCATTCCAGGCTCCGCGAGTGAGACCTCAACGAAAGCGTCAACTCCAACTTCATGGTAGGACCCGCGCAAAGTCCGCCGGGACACCTCGAGTTACAGCAGGTGCAGCCCCGTCAGGTCACTGCGCAGACGGTCGGCGTCGCGAAAGCGCAGGGTCTGGAAACCCATCGCCGCCGCGGGCGACAGATTCTGCTCGCGGTCGTCGATGAACACCGTGCGGCGCGGATCGGTCTGCGTCATGCCGACGACCCGCTGGTAGATGGCATGCGTCGGCTTGCGCACGCCCATCCAGCACGAGCTGAAGAACACGGGAAATATCTCACGCAGGCCGAAGACGTCGATGCGATGCTCATTCAGCTCCGCGCTCTCGTTGTTGAGCGTGGCGAGCCGCGCCTCGCCGCGCCGAGCCAGCTCGCGCGCCACCGCGATGCTCGCCGGCCACGGCTCGCTCTCGGCGAACATGGCCTGCTTGAACTCCTCGCGCGAAAAACCGCGCGGCGCGCAGAACACGGTGACGTCCAGGTATTCGTCGAGCGTGATGCGGCCCGACTCCAGATCGCCAATCGTCTCCTCGTGGCGATACTGGAAGTCGTCCACGTTCACGCCGAACCGGCTGAGGACTTTGGTGCGCTGCTCGCGGTCCCATCCGTTGCTGCCCAGCACACCGCCGATGTCGAAGAGCACGAGATCGACGTCGCGACTCATCCGACGAGCACCGCGCGTGCGGGCGCGCCGTCCAGACCCGCGAGCCGGAGTGGGAGACAGCGCAACTCGTATGGCCCCGCGGGCGGCGCTGAGAGATCGAGTCCCTCCACGATCACGATGCCGCGCTCGAGCAGCGTGCGATGTGTGCGATGGTGCCCGGAATGGAACTGCTCGATGGAGAGATAGTCCACGCCCACCAGCTTGACGCCAAGTGACACGAGGTACTCGGCGCCGTCGGGTGCGAGATAGGTGTAGTCCTTTCGGAACGACGTCTCACGAATGAACGACGAGTTGCGCGTCTTGATGAGCACCCGTTCGTGGCCGCGCAGCTCATGCAGACGGAGCTGCTCTTCGCCAATGGCCATGACGTCGGCGGGCATCTCCACGAGCACCGCGGGCCCCATGAGCACCTCGAGGCTGAGTGTGTCCACGCCAACCCCTTCGTCGAAGAAGTGGCGCGGAGCGTCGACGTGCGTTCCAGTATGCGATCCGAACGAGAGCTGCGACACGTTGGCCCCGTTGCCGCGCGCGATCGCCTGCTGCAGCTCGATTTGAATCGGCGGATTGCCGGGGTAGACGACGGTGTCGTTGGCGACGGTCAGGGAGATGTCGTAGAGCATGGAGGCAAAATAGGCGGCATCCCGGTCGCGCCGGACGTGCCCGCCGCCCCCCGCCCGCCGCCCCGCGCCCGCCGCTTACGGCGTAAGCATTCCGTAAATGCCTGCGCCCGCTCTGGTTTCCTCGCGTTCCAGGCCGATCTTTACAATTGAATGCGCTCCCCCTCCGCCCACCGCTCTCCGCGCCTGATCGGCACCGTGGTGCTGCTGATCCTGGCTCTGGTCGTCTCGGCCGTCCTGGCCTATCAGGCCTGGGACGCCGCGCGCAGCCAGCGCACCATCGCCGAGCGTACCCTGGGGGACTACGCCGCGTTCGCGGACTGGCAGCTCACGCAGCAGGCGAAGAACGCGCTGCTCACCAACGTCATCATGTCGCTCTACACGCCGGCGACGCTGGTGGACGCCACCGATCTGGAGCGGTCGGTGATCTCGCCGGAGCAGCTCAAGACGCTCGTTCACCGCATGGTGAGCTGGTGCAAGTGCTTGGACGGCGTGCAGTTCTACTTCCGGTACGACTGGCGTGACGGAACCCTCCGCACCACCGAGACCGATCTCAGCGACGCCGAGCTCGCCTGGGCGCGCGACACGATTGTCGCCTACGCCAAATCGCTGCCCGCCACCCGCGAGCCACGAACCCTCGCCTTTGGCCCTACCGACGGCCGCACGGGGCCGCTCTACACGCGCGGCGTCATCCTCTCGAACGAGTCGTACGCGCTGCTGGTGGGCGAGCGAGGCGGCCGCCCGCAGCTCCTGGTCTTCGTGGTCGCCCGCGACGCGGCCACCGGGTTGCCGGTGGTGCTCTATGGCTACCACACGGAGCCGCGCCCCTTCCTCGACCCGGTGTTCTCGTCGATCCGCAAGGAGAAGGCGCTCCTGCCGCCATCCCTGGTTCATGACCTGAGCCCGGATTCCATCCTGTCCATTCAGGTCACGACGATCGGCGGCAAGGAGGTGTACCGGTCGCCCGGCTGGTTCAGCAACCGATACAGCGTGGCCGACACGGTGGAGAACAACTTCGGCAACCTCGTGCTTCGCGTCGGGCTGCGCGAGGAGATCGCCGAGCGGCTCATCGTGGGCGGGCTGCCGGCGGACCGCGTGCCCATGCTCGTGGCGCTCTTTCTCATCGCCGCCGGCCTGCTCACGGTGGCGCTCTTCAATCTGCGGCGGCAGCAGGAGCTGACGCGGCTGCGCACGGAGTTCGTTTCCGGCGTGTCGCACGAGCTGCGCACGCCGCTCGCGCAGATTCGCTGGTTCGCGGAGCTGCTCCACATGGGCAAACTGCGCAGCGAGGAGGAGCGGCGCCGCTCGGCGGCGATCATCGATCAGGAGGCGCGGCGCCTCACCTATCTCGTCGAAAACGTGCTCGACTTCTCGCGCGGCGAGAAGGGCACGAATCGCATCGCGCTGGCGCCGCTCGATCTCTCGCACGAGATCGAGGACGTGCTCGAGCTCTTTGCGCCGCTCGCGCGCGCGCGCGACATGAAGCTGCGCGGTCAGCTCGAGCACGGCCTCGTCGTCTCGGCCGATCGCGACGCCCTTCGTCAGATTCTGCTCAATCTCTTGGACAACGCCGTGAAGTACGGCCCGCCGGGTCAGACCATCACCGTCGGCGGCGAGAGCGCGGGAGACCGCGTGCGGATCTACGTGGAAGATCAGGGGCCTGGCATTCCCCACGAGGATCGCCAGCGCGTCTGGGAGCCGTACGTTCGACTCGGGCGCGCCGCCGAGTCGGCAACCGGTGGGAGCGGCATTGGCCTGTCCGTCGTGCGCGAGCTCGTATCGCTGCATCACGGACGCGCGCGCGTGGAGGGAGCGCCCGGCGGCGGCGCGCGCATGGTGATCGAGCTGCCGCACGCCGCACACGCATCACCGAATGGAGGGAGGAATGATCACGCAGCCGAGCTCGTTCAGCCTGTCGCACCATCGTCTGGAGCAGATCGCGGATAGCCGCGAGACGACAGCTCAATCCCCGACCACCATGCCTCGAGTTCTCATCGTCGAAGACAATCCAGATCTGGCGTTCGGACTCCGCACGGGTCTCGAGATCGAAGGCTACGAGGTGGCGATCGCCAACAACGGCGAGAGCGGGCTCGAGCGCGCCCGCGGCTGGAGTCCCGATCTCATCATGCTCGACCTGATGCTCCCGGGCATGGACGGCTATCGCGTGCTGCGACAGCTCCGCGATTCGGGCTCCGACGTTCCCGTGCTCATTCTGACGGCGCGCGGCGAGGAAGCCGACAAAGTCCTCGGCTTCCGACTGGGCGCGGACGACTACGTCACCAAGCCCTGCGGTGTGCTCGAGCTTCTGGCGCGGGTGGGCGCGCTCCTACGCCGCTCGCGCGCCGCGAGTCACGCGACGGGCGCGGCCGCCGAAGCGGTGGAGCGGTTCGGAGCGGTGGAGATCAATCCGGCGTCGCGCACCGTCACGAAGAGCGGCGTTCCCGTGGCGCTGAGCCCCAAGGAGTTCGATCTGCTGCTCGCGCTGGTACGCCGGCGCGGCGCGGTTGCGTCGCGCGTGGAGCTGCTGCGCGAGGTGTGGGGGCATCGCGTGGAAGTGATGACCCGAACGGTGGACATCCATATTGCGGAGCTTCGGCGTAAATTGGAGGACGACCCGTCCGAGCCGCGGCACATTCTGACCGTGTGGAAGGCGGGCTACCGACTCGAGGCCTGAGCCCGCACGACATGGCACGCGCGACGTCGCATTCCACGAAGACCTGGAGAGTTGTCGTCGCGCTGGCCGCCGCGGTGGGCGTTGCCAGCTGCCGGCGCGCCTCCGTGCCGCAGCCGTCCAATCCCGCCCCGGTGGCGAATCGTCCCGCTCCCGCGGCGCCGGCACTCAACACCGGTGAAGCCGTCGTGCGCGCGATGCACGACCGCTACGCTGGCAAGTGGTACCGCACGCTCACCTTCACGCAGAAGACGACCACGCCGCTCTCGAGCGGCGGTGAGCTCGTGCAGACCTGGTACGAGGCCGCGATGCTGCCCGGCCGACTGCGCATCGACACGGATCTGAAAGCGAAGAGCGGAACGCTCTACGCGCGCGACAGCGTGTTCACCTTCAACGCTGGCAAGCCGGCGGTTGCCGACACGGGATTCAACAATCTGCTCGTGCTCGGCTTCGACGTGTACATGCAGCCGACCAACCGCACCATCTCGATTCTGCGCCGTTTGGGATACAATCTGGACCTGGTGCACGAAACGATGTGGCAGGGAAAGCCGGTGTACGTCGTTGGCGCTCAGCTTGGTGATACCGTGTCGAAGCAGTTCTGGGTGGACAAGGAGCGTCTTTTGTTTGTGCGCGGAATCGAGCGCGGACGACAGAACGCGCGGAACGACATCCGTTTCAACCAGTACGTCGAGACCGGCGGCGGCTGGATTGCGGTTGAAGTCGTGTTCCTCTCCAACGGGCGGCGGCGTTTGCTCGAGGAGTATTCCGACGTGCGAACGAATGTTTCCCTCTCGGACGCGCTGTTCGAGCCGCGGCAGTGGACCACCGCGCCGCACTGGGTGGCACGACCACCGCAACATTAAATCCTTCTAATCTGAAATTTGCCGCCGGGGCTCGCCCGCCCGGCGGCATTGTGCTATTAACCAGCATGCTGTCTGCTCGCCGGTATCACGACGAGATCAGGGCTGAGTTCGTTCGTGCGTCGAGGATCGGCGCTGCGGTCGTCGCGGCCGTCGCGCTCACCGCGATCGGTCTCGCGCTCGTCGCGCGCTCGAGTCTTCAATCCGGCTTCGGTCCCGCCGAGATTGCCGGCGTCGCATTGGCCGCGCTGGCCGCGATCGGCCTGTTATACATCGTATATCGCCAGGGAAAGCGGCTGGCCGCGCAGGCGCATGGCCTCGTCGCGCAGCAGGAGATCGTCGAGGACCAAGCCACGCGCCTCGAGGAGCAGGCCGCCAAGCTCGAGGAGCAGACGAAGGAGCTGGCCGCGTCCAACGCCGAGCTGGCGGCGGCCCTCCAGGAGCGCGAGCGCGCGCGTCTCCGCGCCGAGGCGGTCGCGGAGCAGAAGACGCGCGTCGCCGCGCTGCTCGACGCGGTGCTGGCGAGCGCGCCCGTGGGATTTGGATTCTTTGATGATCAGCTGCGCTTCTTGCGCGTGAACCCGACGCTGGCGCGGATCAACGGCGCGCCGCTCGAGGAGCACATCGGCAAGAGCTTGCGGGAGATCAATCCGCGCCTGGCCGAGGCGGTGGATCCGCTGCTGCGCCGCGTGCTGGCGACACGCCAGGCCATCGTGAATCTGGAGATCGCGACGGACGCCACCTCGACCGACGGCGCGCTGCGCCACTGGCTCGCGAGCTACTACCCCATCTTCGCGCAGCCGGACGAGGTGGTGGGCATCGGCGTGACCATCGCCGACGTCACCGATCGCAAGACCCTCGAGGCGCAGCTGATTCAGGCGCAGAAGATGGAAGCGGTGGGCCGCCTGGCCGGCGGCGTGGCGCACGACTTCAACAATCTGCTCACGGTCATCAGCAGCTACGCGGAGCTCATGCTCGCCGGCGAGGATCCGGAATCGCGACAGGACAGCGTGATCGAGATTCGCGACGCCGCCACGCGCGCCGCCGGCCTCACGCGCCAGCTGCTCGCCTTCAGCCGCAAGCAGATCCTCGAGCCGAAGGTGGTGAGCCTGAACGACGTAGTGCGCGGACTGCACGGCATGCTGCGGCGGCTCTTGTTCGAGAACATCTCGATCGTCACCGCGCTCACGCCCGACAGCACACTCGTGCGCATCGATCGCGGACAGCTCGAGCAGGTGCTGATGAACCTGGCGATCAACGCGTCCGACGCCATGCCGGAAGGCGGACGCTTGACCATCGAGACGCGCGCGGTGGTGGTGACCGACGAGATCGCGCGAACCGACCCGGAGCTCGCGCCGGGCTCCTACGTGCGCATCGGCGTGACCGACACCGGTCATGGGATGGATCCGAGCACGCTCGCCATGATCTTCGAGCCGTTCTTCACGACGAAAGAGCCCGGCCGCGGCACCGGGCTCGGATTGTCGACGGTGTATGGCATCGTGAAGCAGTCGGCCGGGCACATCACGGTGAAGAGCGAGGTGGGGATCGGGACGCAGTTTTTGATCTATTTGCCGTCGGCGAGTGATTGAAGGGCGGAACGGCGAAACGACAGATTTTACCGCAGAGGACGCAGAGGTGCCCGCAGAGGATCGCAGAGGAACTACGGAAACGACGAAGAGCGGCAGACCTAGTAGTTGTTCACCATTCGTTTGATCCCGTCTCTCAGATGCAGCTCGTGGAAATTGATCAATAGCCCCACTCGGCGGTCGCTGAGCTTGAGATACGACAGCAGTTGGGCTTCGTGAACCGGGGCGATCCTGGTGACGGCTTTCACTTCCACGATGACGACATCGTCGACGAGCAGATCGACCCGGTACGCCACGTCGAGCTCCACGCCGTCGCAGACGAGCGGTTGCGGCAACTGCCGCACGACACGACGTCCCCGTTTGCGCAGGTCGTGCGCAAGACACACCTCGTAGGCTGATTCGAGCAAACCCGGCCCCAACTTGGTGTGCACACCCATGGCGGCGTCCACCACCTGGCCGCTCACGTCGTCAATGTTCACATTCATGGCTCTCCCCGGGGTACTGGTTTCCGTAGTCCTCTGCGGCCACCTCTGCGATCCTCCGCGTCCTCTGCGGTAAATTTTGCCCTTCCGCCCTTCCGCCGTTCCGCCTTTCCGCCTTTCTCGCCAATAAAAGCCTCCCCCCGTCATTCCAATGTCACCCATGCTCGCTCTCGCCCTGCTTGCCTCCGTCCTCCAGCAGGAACCCAAAGGCGCCGGCACCGTCGCCCTGCGTGCCGCGCGCGTGATCGACGGCACGGGTGCCGCGCCGATCCAGAACGGCATCGTGATCGTCACGGAGGATAGGATCGTCGCCGTGGGTTCACAGGCCGCGGTGAAGGTTCCCGTCGGGGCGCGCGTCGTCGACCTGGGCGACGCCACGCTGCTGCCGGGCTTCATCGATGCCCACACGCACATCATCGGCCGCACGCTCGGCGACCCCGCGGGCGACGACGCGGCGGTGCGCGACTACGCGAGCTTCGGCGCCATCCTCGGCGTGGCGAATGCTCAGAAAACACTCATGGGTGGGTTCACTACCATCCGCAACGTCGGCGCCGGCAACTTCGACGACATGGCGCTGCGCAAAGCGGTCAACGACGGCTTTGTACCGGGTCCGCGCATGCAGAACGCCGGACACGCGCTCGGCATCACCGGCGGCCATTGCGACGAGAACGGCTTTAAGCCAGGCCTCGCCGACGGCGACATCAAGACCGGCATCGCCGATGGACCGGACCAGGTGCGCGCCGCGGTGCGCTACCAGGCCAAGTACGGCGCCGACGTCATCAAGACCTGCGCGACGGGCGGCGTCCTCTCGGAAGGCGACGCGGTGGGCGTGCCGCAATACACCTACGAAGAGCTCAAGGCGATGGTGGACGAAGCGACGAAGCTCGAGCGCAAGGTCGCCGCGCATGCGCACGGCACCGAGGGCATCAAGATCGCCGTGCGCGCCGGCGTCGCGTCCATCGAGCACGGCTCGTTCCTCGACGAGGAGGGTGCGAAGATGATGGCGCAGCGCGGCACGTATCTCGTGCCCACGCTCATGGCCGGCGAAGCCGTGATGAAAGCGGTGGATGCCGGCGCGCTCAAGGGATTGCGCGCCGAGAAAGCGCGCGCCGCGGCGGCGGCGATGCGGAAGGGAATTCGCTACGCGGTGACGAACAACGTGCCGATCGCCCTCGGCACCGACGCGGGCGTCGGCGCACATGGCGCCAACGGCCACGAGTTCACGCTCATGGTGGAGTGGGGCGGCATGACGCCGATGCAGTCGATCATGGCCGGCACGTTGAACGGCGCCAAGCTGCTCGGCTGGGAGAGCCGCATCGGCTCACTCGCCGCCGGCAAGCTCGCCGACATCGTCGCCGTGCCCGGCGATCCGCTGCGCGACATCAAGGCGATGGAGCGGCCGGTGTTCGTGATGAAGAACGGCGTCGTCTACAAGTCGCAAGCCGCGACGGTGGTGCCGTAGCGCTTTGCTTGTCATCCCGCGAGAGCGAAGCGAGCGTCGGGATCTACTCGCGTCCGTCTTATAATTGGCACGATAGGAGATCCCGACACGCGCTTCGCGCGTGCGGGATGACAATTGGAGCGCTTCGCGCGTGCGGGATGACAAATTGGAGCGCTTCGCGCGTGCGGGAGGACAATTGGAGCGCTTCGCGCGTGCGGGAGGACAATTGGAGCGCTTCGCGCGTGCGGGATGACAAATTGGAGCGCGCGATCACAATGCTAGAGGGCCTCGAGCTGTCGTCCCAAAGCGTCTGACGATACCGCCGGCTCCTCACAGGCATAGTTCCGACACAGATACGCCGTCGCGCGGCCGTCCTTCATGGGCCGCTCAGCAAGCAGCGCCACCTCACCCGCGTCGCGCCCGCCCGCGAGCACCAGCGACGGTACGTACCGCCCGGCCGCCTCACGCTCCAGCGCCTTGAAGTCCTCCGAACCGGGATCGCCCACGAGCGCCAGCTCCACCGCGCCGTGGACGATCATGTCCGCCACGCCGAGCAGGTGCCCGAACGCACTGGGATAACGCGCCATCATTGGGGCGAGCGTCTCCAGCACGTACGTCGCGCGCCGCCGGTCATCCACGTCGTGAAAGAGCTCCGCCGTCCGCGTTAGCAGCTCCACGGCGAGCGACGTGCCCGACGGGATCGCGTTGTCGGTCGGCTCGCGCGGACGCGTGATCAGCGTTTCATGATCGGAGGCGGTGTCGAAGAAGGCGTTGGTCGCGTCATCCCAGAACCAGCGCACCATGCTCTGGCTCAGCGCGCGCGCCCGCGCGGCCCACCGCGCATCGAACGTCAGCTCGTACATCGCCAGCGCCGCCAGGCCGAGACCGGCGTGATCCTCCAGATAGCCGGCGAGCCGCGCCTGTCCTCCCTTGTACGTGCGGAAGACGCGTCCGTCGTGCACGAGCGTCGCGAACAGGAATTCCGCGTTGCGCTCCGCGAGCGCGCGATACTCGTCGTTCTGGAACGCCCGCGCCGCCTCGGCCACGCCGCGCAGCATGAGCGCGTTCCACGCCGTGAGAACCTTGTCGTCCAGCCCGGGCCACACGCGCTGCTTGCGGACGTCGTAGAGCGTTCGTTTCGCGCGAGCGACGATCTGCGTCAGCTTCTCGCGCGACATCCCCAGCTTGCGCGCGACGAGATCCGGTTCGACAGGCACATTGAGAATGTTCTTGCCCTCGAAGTTCCCGCCCGTGCTCACATCCCAGTACGCCTTCACCGCCGCGGAGTCGTCTCCGAGGATCTGGTCGATCTCCGACTCGGTCCACAGGTAGAACTTGCCTTCGTGCCCTTCGCTGTCGGCATCGTACGAGGCGTAGAAGCCGGCCTCGGGCGACGTCATCTCGCGCGCCACCCACTCGAGCGTTTCCTCCGTCACGCGGCGAATCTCACCGTCGCCCGTCGCCTGCCAGAGATGCACGCCGAGCCGGATGAGCAGCGCATTGTCGTACAACATCTTTTCGAAGTGGGGAACCAGCCACACCGCATCCACCGCGTAGCGTGCGAAGCCGCCGCCGATCTGATCGTAGATCCCGCCGCGCGCCATGCGCCGGAACGACTGCACGGCGATCTCGCGTGCCTGCTCGACTTTGCGACGCGTGCCATGGCGCAGGAGAAAGTCGAGCGACATCGTCTGCGGAAATTTCGGCGCGCCGCCAAAGCCGCCGTGCTCGGCGTCGTAGTGGTCGGCCATGATGCGATACGCATGGTCGAGCAGCTCGGCCGAGAGCGGACCGGCACTCCGCGTGGGCTCGGTGGCCGCGGCGTACAGCTGCATCACCTGCGACGCCGATCGCGTCACGTCGTTCGGCTTCTCGCGATAGGCGTCGGAGACCGCGCGCAGAATACGCTGGAACGACGGCATGCCATGTCGCTCCTCCTTCGGGTAGTACGTGCCGCCATAGAAGGGAACGCCGTCGGGTGTGAGAAACACGGTCATGGGCCAGCCGCCATGGCCCGTCATGGCCTGCACGGCCTGCATGTAGATGCCATCGAGGTCCGGGCGCTCCTCGCGATCGACCTTGATGCTCACGAACCGCTCGTTCATGAGCGCGGCGGTCGCCTCGTCCTCGAACGACTCGTGTTCCATCACATGACACCAGTGACAGGCCGCGTAGCCGATGCTCAGCAGGATCGGCTTGTTCTCGGCTCGGGCACGGCGCAGCGCCTCGTCGCCCCAGGCGTACCAGTCCACGGGGTTGTTGGCGTGTTGCAGGAGATACGGGCTCGTCTCGTTGGCGAGGCGGTTGGGCATTGTCAGAAGTAGTCGCGTTCGTCAGGTTTTCCGCAAGTTTCGCTCGCACCAATCCTCTCGCGTAAAGCATACACTTGGCCAGGAAACGCAAGCACGACGCGCGCGCCGATCATCCGCGCGCCGCGACCGAGCCCGCCGTACCTCATGTCGCGTGGTACCGGCGCATGCCGTGGTGGGCCGTGATCGTCACCGTGCTGGTGCTGTTCACGAGCACGTGCGGCGTCGAGCCGATCCGCGACGCCGTCACGCTCGGCCCGGTGGGCGAGGCGCGGTTGTCGCAGCCCGCGGCCTATCTGGCGATCGGCCCCCTGTCGAACGTGATGGATACGCTCACGCTGCTCAACGTCGGCCAGCACATCTCCATCCTGCTCTGGGCCATCGCCGCGTTCGGCCTCTGGCGCGCGCTCGCCGCGCGCCGCGGGGCGGTGGGACGCGACCATCTCATGGCGGCGTCGGTCTATTTCGGAATTCTCATTGCCGTATATGTCATCGGCATCGTCGCGCCGCGGCCCATGGCGCAGCTCGTGCTTTCCGACGAGACGGTCTTCGCCGTGGACTTCCACAGCCACACCAAGTATTCCCACGACGGGCGTACAGGCTGGGAGCCGAACGACGTACGCGACTGGCACACCGGCGCCGGCTACGACGTCGCCTACATCACCGATCACCGCACGTTCGAAGGCGCCGAGCGCGGCGTGGCGTCCAATCCCTCACAGGCGGGCGAAGGGCAGGGCACGTTGCTGCTCGAAGGGCTCGAGGCGGGTATGCATGGCGTGCACGTCAACGTGTTGAGCGCGGGCCGCCGCTTCAAAGGCCTCACCACGCCAGATCTGCGCGACGTCGATGACCAGGCGCTCGCGCTGGCGAGTCTCATCCCGAAGAATGAGCCCGTCGTCATCCAGACCATTCCCGACGACTTGAGCAAGATCGCCGCGGCGAGCGGTCCGGGCACGGCAGGCGTGCGCGCCATCGAGTTGATCGACGGATCGCCGCGTGGCCTGTCGCAGGGCCGTCGCGAGCGCGCGCGCATCATTCATCTCGCCGACAGCCTCAACCTCGCGCTGGTCGCCGGCAGCGATAATCACGGCTGGGGACGCACCGCGCCCGGCTGGACGCTGCTGCGACTGCCCGACTGGCGCGGCATGGGAACCGACTCGCTCGCCGGACTCATCGAGCGTGTGCTGCGTGAGGGCGGTCGCCAGAGCACGAAAGTCGTCGAGCGCCGGGTGGCTGAGGGAGCGTCGCCGTTGGGCGTGGTGTTCGCCGGCATCGCGGTGCCCTGGCGCATGTTCACCACGCTCGCGCCCGACGAGCGCGTCGTCTGGGTGCTCTGGGCGTGGGCGATCGTACTGATCGCGCGCGGTCTCCGGTTCCTCCGCGTGCGACCATCAACCACCGCGTGACGAGCAGCCGAGCAGCCGAGCAGCCGAGCAGCCGGGCAATAACACCAGCGGCCATCATCATCGCCGGCGCCGTCGCCCGCCTCATCGTAGCGGCGACACTGCCCGTATTTCCCGACGAGAGCTACTACTGGGACTGGTCGCGCCACCTCGCGTTCGGCTACTTCGACCATCCACCCGCCATCGCCTGGCTCATCGCGCTCGGCGGCGCGCTCCTGTCGCCCATCGGTGCCGGCGCCACGTCGATCGCGGTACGGCTCGTTCCCACGCTCATGGGCGTCGTGGCCGCGCTGGCGACGACGGCGATCGCGCGCCGGCTCGCGGGCGACGCGGCTGCATTGCGCGCCGCGATCGTGATCACGGTGCTTCCGCTCGCCGCGGCCGGTCTCGTCATCGCCACGCCCGACGTCCCCGTGCTGGCCATGACGTCGCTTGGCTGCTACGCGGTGGTGCGGGCCCTGGAAGCCTCGCCGCGATCGCGCGAGTCGCTGCGCTGGTGGAGCGTCGCCGGCGTGTTCGTCGGCCTTGGCTTTGTTTCCAAATACACCTCGATCCTCTTTCCCGCCGGTGTCTTTCTCGCCGTCGTGGCTCGGCGCAGCCTGCGCGTCCGTCTCGCTGAGCCCGGACCGTACGTGGCGGTCATCGTCGCCACGATCGTGTTCTCGCCGGTGTTGTTCTGGAACGCGCGGCACGATTGGATCTCGTTCACCTACCAGCTCCAACACGGACTCACGACGTCGGCGGCGTTCGACGTCGTCGCCGCGCTCAAACGCGAAGGCGACTATCTCGGGGGTCAGGCTGGTCTCGCGTCGCCGATCCTGTTCGTGCTCATGGTCGGTGCGGTGTGGCGGAATCTCCGTCGCGGCTCGAACGACATTCATTTCGCGCTCGCGGTGGTCGCAACGCTCGCCTTCGGACTGTTCGCGTACAGTGCACTGAAGCGCCGCGTGGAACCCAACTGGCCTGCGCCAGGCTACATCCCCGCGATTGCCCTGCTGGCCGTCACCCCGATGACCGTGCCGGCGTCGCGCTGGTTCCGGCGGGGCGTGGTGCTCGCCGTCGCGCTGTCGGCGGTGATCTACGTGCAGGGCGTCGTTCCCATTCTGCCCATCGCGCCGAGGCGCGATCCCGTGGCGCGCGCGTTCGGCTGGCGGGAGCTTGCCGCGCGCGTCGACGTCGCGATGCGCGAGGCGACGGCCCGCACGGGAGCGCGCAGCTGGGCCGGCGGCGACCGATACCAGGAGGCGAGTGAGATCGCGTTTCACTCCGAGTCGCACGCAGAGACGTTCGCGATGAACATCTCCAGTCGGCGCAATCAGTACGATCTCTGGCCGCAGTTCACCGAGCGAGCGGCGGTGGGCGATAATCTCGTGCTCGCGCTCGAGGAATCCGATTCGACGCACGCGACGGTGGTGGCGCTGTCACCGTTCTTCCGCGAGGCGAGACGCGGGGAGCTGGTGTCGCTCAAGCGCCGCGCGGGCGAAGTCGGGGTGAGGCGGCTCTGGACTCTCGAGGGGTGGAAGGGCGGCTGGCCGCCCGTTACACCTTTTTCCGCCGATGCCCTGCGCGCACCTTCTCGAGCAGGCTGAGTAGCTCCAGCTGCTCCGTATCGCTCAGCAGGCCCACGGCCACGTTGTCGGCTTCGCGCATCTCGCCGGTGAGGTCATCCAGAAGCCGCGCGCCCGTCTCGGTGATAAAGCAGAACACCTGCCTCCGGTCGGCCGAGGTGCGCTCGCGACGCGCCAGCCCTGCCTGCTCCAGCTTGTCGAGCAGACGCGTGATGCCCGGCGCCTCGTGGATCATGCGGTCGCGAATCACGAGCGTCGGCAGCCCTTCATCGCCCGCGCCGCGCAGAATCCGCAGCACGTTGTACTGCTGAATGGTGATGCCGCTGCGGGCCACCACCTGCGCGAAATACCGCTCGATGAGCGCCGCCGTGCGCAGAATGCTGACGGCCACTTCGGCACGCTGCGAGTGAAATGGGCGGGTCTGGGCGATCTCTTCCTGAATTGAGAGCGACACGTCGCTGTCTTCCTCCACCTCGCCGTCTCGGCTCATCTGCCGGTTGATCTCCGTATGTCCCCGTCGTCGAGACCGGTGTCGGACTAATACGCCAACCCGCCCCAAAGTGCGCGGGAATCCATACAGATCATACCGTGCCGCCCATCAGGCGACTAGACGGTGCGTGAACGCCCGGAGGGTGGGGGGCGCTGCCGGGCGGCTCAATTGGCGCTGACTTCGACCAGGTCCGACCACTCGTCGTCCACCCAGTCGTCGAGATCGTCGTCGTCCTCGCGCACATGGAGCGGCAGGTCGACACCCTGGTAGACGGCGTCCAGGGGCACCGCCAACTCCGGACACGGGATTGAGAGCAACCCCGATCCCACGACCTCGTCCCGTTGCCAGATGTCGTTCGCGCCGCGGGTGAACAGCGTCGCATGCCGGCGATCGTGTTCCACGATCAGATAGCCGCGGAGCGACGGGATGGTGAGGTAGACGTCGAGCTTTTCTCCGCGATCCAGCCGTCGCGACGTACGGGAGGTAACCTCCACGACCAGACAGGGCGACTCGAACATGCGCGTGTCACCGCCGTGGGGTGTGCAGACCACCACGCCATCGGGGTAGTACACCCGATCGTGCGCGGCGCGGACCTTCACCTCGAGAAGATATGCGCGACACGGGCCGCCGTGAGCCGCCGTGCGGAGCAGTGCGTGCACGTTCGACGCGATCGCGTTGTGGCGCGCCGTGGTTCCCGCCATGGAGTAGACCCGACCGGCGACAAACTCGTGTCGTCGTGGCGATTCGTTGTCGAACGCCAGGTATTCTTCGAGGGTCAGCGGCCCCTGATTCGGATTTGGTTTCCCCATGGCCGAGCGTACCCTCGGCGTGCAAGCCGGGTCAAGTGGCGTACCATTTCATTGCGGTTCTGGTTCGCGCTACCTTGAAGCCATGAGCGACCTCTCTGGATTCCTCACGACGAACGCACCGCGCTTCCGCGAGGAGCTGTTCGAGTTCCTGCGCATCCCGAGCGTGAGCGCGCGCTCCGAGCACAATGCCGACACCGCCCGCGCGGCGCAGTGGCTCGCCGACGGTCTGCGCAAGATCGGTCTCACCGCCACCATTCATCCGACCAAGGGACACCCGATCGTCGTTGGCGAATGGCGCGGCGCCCCGCAGGGCGCGCAGACCGTGCTCGTCTACGGCCACTACGACGTGCAGCCCGCCGAGCCGTTCGAGCTCTGGGACAGTCCGCCGTTCGAGCCCACCGTGCGGGACAACAAGGTCTTCGCGCGCGGGTCGGTGGACGACAAGGGCCAGCTCTACCTGCACGTGAAAGCGCTCGAGGCGCATCTCGCGGTGAACGGCAAGCTGCCGGTGAACATCATCGTGCTCGCCGAGGGCGAAGAAGAAGTGGGAAGCGACAATCTCGCGGAGTTCATCGAGAAGAACGCGAAGATGCTCGCCTGCGACGCGGTGGTGATCTCCGACTCGTCGATGTTCGCGCCGGGGCTGCCCTCGATTCTCTCGTCGCTGCGCGGCCTCGCGTATTTCCAGATCGACGTCGTGGGCCCGTCGGTGGATCTGCATTCCGGGAGCTATGGCGGCGCGGTGATGAATCCCGCGATGGCGCTCGCGCGGATGCTCGCGACCATGCACGACGCCGACGGCCACGTCACGATCCCCGGCTTTTACGACAAGGTGCGTGACTGGGGCGACGCGGCGCGCAAAGCGGTGCGCGCGCTTCCGTTCGACGACGGTCATTTCCGGGCCGAGACCGGCTCGCCCTCGCTATTCGGCGAGAAGGGATATTCGACGCTCGAGCGCATCTGGCACCGTCCAACGTGCGAGGTGAACGGTCTGTTGAGCGGATACACCGGCGAGGGAGCGAAGACGGTCCTGCCGTCCAAGGCCATGGCCAAGGTGAGCTGTCGCCTGGTGCCCGATCAGACGCCCCAGGAGATCGAGAAGCTGATGGACGCGCACCTCAAGAAGGTGGCGCCTCCAGGCGTGAAGGTCTCCATCCAGCATCTGCACGGCGGTCAGCCCTGGCGCGCGGATCTGGACGGCCCCCTGTTCGACGCGGCGCGCCGCGCGCTCTCCACGGCGTTCGATCGTGCCCCCGTGGTTGTGGGCGAAGGGGGTTCGATTCCGGTGGTTGGCGACTTTCAGCGAATTCTCAAGGCGCCGGTGCTGCTCGTGGGTTTCGGGCTGCCGGGCGAGAACGCTCATGCGCCGAACGAGTGGATGAGCCTCGAGAACTTCGATCGTGGAACCAGAGCCATGGCGGCGCTGTGGACGGAGTTGGGTTTGACGGCGCAACGGCCTGCCACGTGAGACTCGGCTGCCTGACTCGACGCGCCACCCGAGTCCCGCATGGCAGGCCGTTGCGCCCTTAGAACCTCCACTCTCGCGCGATGAGGCCGCCGTACGCCCGCACGCGCTTGAAATTCTGACCGCTCAGCGTCGGCTCCTGGAGCAGCAGACGCGGCTCGAAGCTCGCCGTGAAATGCCAGCCGTCGGCCGTGCGATGCTCGATGCCGGTACCGAACCGGCCATTCTGCGTTTGCGCCGTCACGAACGTGCGCGGGTTCACGTACTTGCCCGCCTCGATCTTCGTCTGCGCGAAGAAATTCCCCACGCCGCGCGCCTGCACGAGCTCCGTCGGCACGTCGGCGGGCGTGATGTTGAGCACGTCCGTGCCAAGTGCCTTGCCCGCCTCCACCTCGATCTCCTCCACCGCGACGCCGAGGGCCACGGCGGCGAGACGCTTCACCGCCAGCTGCGCGCCGAGGCCGAACAGATCGCCCGACGCCGCCGACCCCTGGATGCTCGAGCCGTTGAGTGTGAGCAGCGACGTGGACGACTGGCCGAACGCGAGAAGACTCAACAGCTCCGACTGCGTCTTGGGCGGCTGCGCGTCGCTCTCCAGCGAGAGCTTCGGCTTCTTGAGCGTTCCCCCGATCAACACGCGAATGTCGATCGGCCCGCGCGACGGGACCTGCACCTGATACTCACCCGTGATCTGCAACGTCGGGTTGAGATCCGCCGTGCCGATGAACATCGCCGATCCGCGTTTGATCTGGAATCGCTTGCTGAGGAATTTGTAATCGCCGCGATCGGTCGTCACGATGCCGGTGAGCGCCAGCGCCTCTTCCTGCACGCGCACCATCATCGGGAACTCGGTGTAGACCTCGACATTCGCCTCGCGGTTCCGCACCCACGTGTTGTGGTGGACGTTGAGCGCCACCTCCATGCGGAGATTCTGGAAGAGCGGCGAGTGCGCGGGAAACAGCTCGCGCTCGCTCACGATGGTGGTGTCGAGCACGTTGAACAGCTGCGGATCGCCGGCGCCGATCGTATGCCGTCCCGAGGGTTCCGGGGCGTTGATCACGCCTTCGGTGATGTCGACCTGACCGCTCAGGTACGCGTCGCGGAACGGACCGGTGAGCGACACCGCCGCGTCCGTGCGCAGCCGCCCGTGCTCGTTGTTCATCAACTCGGCGGCTTCGGTGATCATGTAGAGATTGAACGACGGCTCGCGCCAGTTGCCCACGGCCAGCGTGCCGCGAAGCCGCACCGGTCCGCGGGCCGATCCGACGATCGAATCCACATAGACCGTGTCGTTGAGCATGCGCACCGTGCCCACCATCTCCGCGATGGTGGCGCCCGTGGCGTTGAGCGTCATCTCACCCTTGTTGATGAACCAGGCGCCGGTGAGCGAGGGACGCCTGAGCGTGCCCCGCATCGACATCTTTCCGGCCACCAGGCCGTGCGTGTTTGACACGATGTCGGTGAAGCTCGGAATCAGCTCGACGGGCAGACTGTCGGCGACCAGGTCCACGGCCATCGGGTTCGGCAGCAGCCGGTCGCCGGTGACGCCCGAGAACGCGAGGTTGATCGGAATGCGTCCATCGAGCACGGCGATGGGCTTTCCACCCTTCCGCGTCGCGTCCACGTGCGTGACGAGCTGCTGGTCCGCATAGGCGAATCGGCCGAGGAGCTCGGGCACTGCCTGTCCGTTGTACGTGGTGTTCACCGTGCCGAACGCGCCGCGGAACGCGGGATTCGCGAGCGTGCCGGTCATGGTTCCGCGCAGCGATGCGATGCCCGCGAGATCGAGATCGGTCTGCGTGAGATCCGCGAGATTGCTCAGCGGGAAGTTGTCGATCGAGAACTCGAAGTTCGCGACGCCTTCGGTGGGCAGCAGCCCATTCGCGTAGATACGCCCGTTGCTACGGTTGCGCAGCTCGAAGTCGTGGACCTCGATCCCGGGGCCGCCCCACTGCACCAGGGCCGGATGCGGCGCGCTCCACTGCACCGTGTCGAAGCGGAGCGACATGTCGGCGATGCGCAGCTGTCGGCTGTCCATGTTGATCGCGAAGTCGCCCTTGAGACCGTAGTCGCGCTGCCGGTCCTGCTGCACGAGCACTTCGATGTGCCCGTTCGGCTTGGTGTAGGTGAGCCGCGCGCCGATGGAGTCGAACTGGAAGCCCATGGCGCTGAGGCTGTCGGCATCCACGGCCAGCGCGAGCTTGGAGTTGGCGGTGCGGGCGTTGGTCCAGGCGTACTCGGTCTGGAAGCGACGGACGAAGTTCCCGCGCGCCACCACGTTCTCGCCGCCCGCGCGCCCGCGCAGGTCGAAGTCGTAGATGTTGCCGCGCACGGTGCCCGCCGCGTACACCGCGCCCGCCAGCGTGTCCCGACGGACGGGCGTCGGACGCGCCACCTTTGCCAGCGTGGGCCCCGGCCGGCCGGTGACGAGGCGTTCGATCTCGGTCGCGCGCGCCACCCGCGCGGAGTCGGCCCTCGCCTGTGCGAGCGCGCGCGCCGCGCGCATGGGACGGGGCGGCACCATGCCCGTGTCGGCCGCGGTGCGCGGCAGGAAGCGATTGTACGCGCCGAGTGAATCAACGCCCACGCGATAGGTGAGCTGGCCACTGCGCCCGCGTACGAGACCGAACGACCCCTGCGCCGTGGCGAGCGTGTGCGGCGCGCGCACGTCGAGCCGCTGAATCTCGGCGAGTCCGTTGGCCACGTTCGCGCGAACGATCGCGCTGTCCACGCCGAGCGTGTCCCACTTCGAGGTGGAGAGATCGGCGGCGAGCGTGGCGCGCATCGTCGCGAGCTCGAAGCCCGCGCCGCGCGCCATCACACGACCCGTCACCGACGTCGCGGGCGCTTTCGCGACGATCGTGTTCGCGTTGAAGATGCGCATCGTGGCGGTGACGTCGTATGACTTCTCACGTCCCGCGAGCCCCAGGCGTCCCACGGCGGCCAGGCGTCCGCCATCCGGCAGGCGGAGATCGGCGTCGAGCCGCAGGTCGGCGAGCGTGCCGGAGAGCTTGATCGGACCCGTGGCGCTGCCACGCAGGCCAACGGACGGGAAGAAGCGGCCCACTTCCACGAGCGAAACGGGGTGCGCGGTGACGTCCACGTCGAAGCGCTTGCCGCCCGCGAGCTGAATGACCGCTTTTCCCGTGACCGCGGAGACGGTACCGCGATCGCGATGGTCGATGTCGCCCACGATGGACAGGGCGACGTTCGTGGTTCCATTCACCGTCGCGGTTCCCGTCACCACGCCCGATACGGGCATGCGCGGCGCGTAGCTTCGCAGCATCTCCACCTGCAAGGGAAGCATCTGCACGTGCAGCTCGCGAGCCCGCACGCCGCCGTTGTCCAGGAAGCCGACCTCGCCGCGCGCCGCCACGCGGCTCGTGCCGGCGCGAACGTCGTTGAAGGTCACGTCGCCGTTGAGCGCGAGCGCGTGCTTGCCGCCGCTCACGATGGCGTGGCCCGCCGCCACGCCGCGGCGGGGCGATGAGAATCCTGGAATGAGCTGTTCCAGGAGTCGCGTGTCCACACCCGTGAACCGGAGATCGGTATTGTGAATCGCCACCGAGTCCGTCTGCCGGAGGCCGAAGCTGCCGGTGATGTGCGCTCCATTCACGCTGACGTCGGCGTTGTACGCGAGGTAGTCGGTCGCCGCGCCGCGCCACTGGAGGTTGAAGTCGAGCGTGCCGCGCCCCGCGGCCGGGAGGCGCGGATACAACCAGCGCAGATCGCCGAACACCGCCGGCGCGCCGTGCAGCTTGAGGCTCATGTCCCCGGTGTCGAACTGATAGCTGCCGTCGCCCTGAATCTTCGACTGCGGCATGACGGCGTACGCGCTCTTCCACCAGACCGAGTCGTCGTTGAACTGGAACGTGCCGAGCAGATTGCGCACGTCCGCCGCTGGCGGGCGGAACGGGTAGGCGAGCATCCGCAGCGACGACACCTGAAGCAAACGGTCCTTGAACCCCGGCTCCGACAGCCGCAGCATGGGGAAGGTGGCCGTCACCGAGTCCAGTTCAATGATCTTCTGAAGGCCCTGCGCGGCTCGCACCACCATCAACCGGGACCGTCCGCTGAGAACCTCGCGCACCGCGCTGTCGCGGGCCGCGGCCGTGCGCAGATGCTCGCTGGGGTGCCAGGCGGTCTGCACCAGCAGCTTGCCTTCGACCACCTTCGTATCGGTGAAGCGAATGCGGTCGCCCCAGCCAAGCTGCTGGCTGGGCGGCTTGGGGGTGGTGTCGCGCGGGAAGATGCGACGCCAATTCCACTTTCCATCCTGCGGCTTGTCGAGCACGATGAGCGGCCGCAGGATGACCGCGTGATCGATCCAGATGCGCTTCCGGAACACGAGCGCCATCAGCTTGTAGTCGCCGCTGATCGCCTCCGCGGCGACGAACGGCTTCCCGGCGCTGTCGGTGATGACGAAATTGTGAATCGTCACGCCGTTCATCAGGTTGCCCGAGATGCGGCCGATGCGGGCGCGCCCGTGGATCATCCCGTTGAGGCGCGCCTCGAGGAAGACGCGCACCCGCTCGCGCCCCCAGTCGGTGCCGGTGAACACGAACACCGTGGTCATGGCGATGAGCAGGACCGCGGACAGCGTCGTCGTGGTGACGAGCACCGCGCGCTTCCACCGCTTCGGCCGTACAGCGTGATGGTATTGCATCAGGCTGCCCGCCGCATCAGTACGCCTGCCCGATCGAGAAGTGCAGCGTGAGCCGGTCGAGCAGCGTGTGGCCGGCCACCGAGAAATGACGCGTCGTGTTGAGGGGCACGATCGCTCGGCGGCCATTCTGCACCACCGAGGTCACGACGCTGAGCTGCTCGGAGACTTTGGGATTGATGCCGAAGTCCACGCGGATGGGCCCCACGGGCGACTCGTAGCGCACGCCGAAGCCCGGCGTCACCGCCCCCGTGCCCTTCGCCAGCGAGGAGAGGTCCGTCAGCGTCTGCAAGCTGCTCTGTCCCACGAGACCGCCGTCCACGAACACCGCGCCGTAGAACTTGCCGCGGAAGAACGGCAGCGGCGTGCGAAACTCCACGCTGCCCTCGAGGAGCGAGGTGCCCCCCAGCGGCTGCGGAATGAAGTCGCCGTCGCCCAGGTCACCCGTATTGGGATCACAGAGCGTGACGGTGACGACGCTCGAGACATCGCACGGCGCGCCCGTCGCGGTGGTCGCATGCTTCTCGAGCAGCACGGAATCGTCGATGGTGAGAATGCGCGGGCCGAGCTGGTTCTCGGTGTAGCCGCGCACCGACTGCGCGCCGCCGGCGTAGAAGCGTTTGCGCGGATGCAGCACCTCGATGCCGCTGCCGGCCTGTCCGCCCGCGAGCGCGCGCACGAGCCCCACGCGCAGATGCGCCGAGAAGACGCTCTTCTTCCCGCTCTGGTGCGTGTAGAACGCCGCGTCGAGGAACGCGCGATTGTAGCGATAGTCGGAGAGCGTGAGCGCCGACGCGTGCTCGAGATCGACGCGCGCCACGTATCCCTTCGTGGGCGAGAAGGGCAGATCGGAGCGGTCGACGAAGCCGGTGAGGCCCAGCGGCGACAGCGACTGATGCGCGCGCAGCGAGGCGATCGTGGGCAGGTCGCACACGCCGTAGTTCACGCAGAAGTAGACGTCGCTCGCCTGAACGCGATTCACCTCGTAGCGGTAGGTGGCGCTGACCGGCGCGCGCGGTGACAGGATGCGCGTGAACGTCATCGTGCCGCCGTAGCCGTTGTCGATGAAGACGCCCGGATTGGCCTGACGATGCGCGAACACGCCGAAGCCCGCCGCGTTCGGCGGCCGGTGCAGAAATGCCGGCTGACGGAAGTCGATGCCCGCCGACCAGGTGGGCTTGAGGTACGGCGACACGCTCGAGTCGGGAATGTCCGACTGGAGATTGCGGAAGAAGCCGCGCCCCTGAAGCGACGACGCGAACAGATTGCCCGCCGTGCCGGAGATGTCCAGCCGCCGTGCGCCGCCGAACAGGTTGTACGCCGTGTAGCGCGCCTCGAGCTGCGCGAAGTCGATGTTCGTGAGTCCGCCGCCCACTCTGGTCTCGTGCAGCGGCGCCTCGATGACGTTGATCTCAACGGCCTTCACCGTGTCGCGCTGCAGCGGCACGTTGATCGTGGCCTGACGAAAGAGATTCGACTCGTAGAGATTGCGCTGGCTCTCCAGCACGTCGCTGTAGCGATACAGATCGCCCGTGTGAAACTGGATGGAGTTGGCGATCGTTATCGGGTCCACGTGCTTGTTGCCCGTGATCATGATCGGGCCCACGGTGGTCCGGCGGTTCTTGATCAGCCGCAGGCTCACGTCGGCGCGACTCGTCACGGTGTCGACGCGGATGGTCGTGTCCACCACGGCGTCCCCGAACCCCCGATCCCACATCTCGTTCTGGAACAGCACCCGCATCGAGTCGAGCGTGATGAGATCGAGCGGATCGTTGGCGTGGAGCAGCGTGAGCCGATTGCGCTGCTTCTCCGAGATCAGCGTGGAGTCGTACGAGATGGAGAGCCGGCGGACGCGCGTCGGCTCGCCCTCGGTGACGTGGAACTCCACCTTCACCTGGTTTTCGCCCGTTCGCTGCACCACGGTGTCCACCTGGGTGTCGCGATAGCCGCGCTTCCAGTAGTAGACGCGAATGCGGGTGACGTCGCGCGTGAGCTCGAGATGGTTGAGGTGATGCTTGTCGACGATCGTGGGCGAGTGGCTGAACCAGCAGAAGACCTGGATGATCAGGCTCCGGCACTCGGACGCGCGCGTCGCGATGCTCTTCTCGAGGTCGTGCGTGTCGACATGATCCACGCCACGCCAGGTGAGCTTTCGCACTTCAGGCGTTTCGTGGGGATCATTCGGTTTGTCTTGAGCATGCAGGCGCGGCGACGTACCGACCAGCAGTGTCGCCGCCGTCAGTCCCGCCGCTACCGCCCGCGCCCATGGAGAATTCCAGCGCATGGCGGGGCGCTAGAGAGCAAGGCTTAGGCCGGTTACACGAAGCGGACACGGCTCTGCCGTGTCCGCTTCGTGTAACCGTCGGCTGCTCGGCTTTTGGGCTGCTGGGCCGTCCGCGGCTCCTCGAGCCGCCGAGCCGCCGAGTCAGAACACTACAGTCCCGCGAGGAGCTGGTCGTTGCTGGGCGTCGCCGCGATTCGCTTGATCAGCCACTCCATCGCCGACTGGGGCGGCATCTGGCTCAGACCCCGGCGCAGCGTGTAGACGCTATCGATCTGATCCGGGCGGAAGAGCTTCTCCTCGCGACGCGTTCCGCTCGTCCCGATGTCGATCGCCGGATAGATGCGCTTCTCGGCCAGGCCGCGATCGAGCTTGATCTCGCAGTTGCCCGTGCCCTTGAACTCCTCGAAGATCACGTCGTCCATGCGCGAGCCCGTCTCCACCAGCGCCGTGGCGATGATGGTCAGCGAGCCTCCGCCGGAGCTCTCGGGGATCGCGCGCGCCGACCCGAAGAACGCTTTCGGCTTCGCCATCGCCGTGGCATCGAGACCGCCCGACAGCGTGCGTCCCGTACCGCGCTCGGCCGTGTTGTGCGCGCGAGCCATGCGGGTCAGCGAGTCGAGCACGATCACGACGTCCTTGCCCGCCTCGACGAGTCGATGCGCGCGGTTGAGCACCATGTCCGTGACTTCCACGTGGCGCTGCGCCGGCTGGTCGAAGCTCGACGAGATCACTTCACCCACGCCCCACGAGATGGCCTCGCTCACTTCCTCGGGACGCTCGTCCACGAGAAGAATCAGCAGCACGGCCTTCGGGTGGTTCACGGCCACGCCCTCGGTGAGCGCGTGCAGGAGCGTCGTCTTGCCGGCGCGTGCCGGGGCGACGATGAGCGCGCGCTGGCCGTAGCCGATGGGCGCGATGAGGTCGATGGCCCGGCGGGTCAGTTCGTGTCCCCCCCGCGCCGGACGCCCCGTCTCCATGAACAGCTTGCGCTCGGGATAGGTGGCCGGGAGCGAGTTGAACTCCGGACGGCGCACCGCGAGCGTGGGGTCGTTTCCGTTGACGGTCTTGATCTCGACGACCGTCGTCCGGCCGCGTTGATCGAGTCCGATCGTCGCCTCGATCTCGTCGGCGCGGCGAATTCCGTACTGACGCACCAGCGCCGGCGGCACGTACGCGTCGCCCGGCTCGGCCAGATAGCTGTTGCTGGGCCGCCGGATGAAGCCACCGTCGCGCGCCGCATCGAACCAGCCGCGCGTCTCGCCGGTGGCGACCAGCGTCATGGGCTGCTGCTGCGGCTGCTGCTGTTGGTGATCGCGCCCGCGCGGTCCGCGTCCACGTCCGCGGCGGTGGCGCCGCCCGTTCCGGCGTCCCTCGAATCCACCGCCACCACCGTCCTGCGGGTTCTCGCGACGGAAATTCTGCTGGTTGTTCTGCTGCGGATACGGACGCTGATACTGCTGGTAGCCGCCCTGCTGCTGCTGTTGGTCCTGCTGGGGCGGTTGCTGATACTGCTGCTGCTGCCGGTAGTCCGGCTGGTATGTAGGCTGGGGCGGTGGGGGTGCCTCGCCCGTGGCCGGCGGCGCACCGCCATTGCGCTGTTCGTGGCGCGGCTCGGGGCGCTGCTCGCTCAAGGCTGGTGGCGGCGCTGACTCCACGCGCGGCGTGCTGCCCTCGGTCGGTGCGCTGGGCGCGTCGCTGCTGGCCGCGCCTGCGTCGCCTGTCGCCGCGGCCTCGCCGCGTCCTCGCCGAGCGCCGCCGCGGCCACGGCCGCGACCACGTGGAGCGGGAGTCGCGGTCTCGCTGGTGTCGGGGGCGCTGGGCTTCTCGTCGCCGCCGCCGGCGCTGGCCGCCTGGTTTTCCACGACCACTCCGCTGCTCGCGTCGTCGCGATACGGATTCGGATCCGCGCCGGTCTCGGTGTCAGGGGCGGCAGGACGCGTACCGCGTCCCCGCCGGGGCGGCCGTCGACGTTCTGGCATTCAGGATGTGTAGGTCAAAGGGTGATTCGTCCTGCGTCTTCGCTCTCGCTTTCACCGCGAGGGCCTTGTCTTACCGTGGTCGCTGCTCATCCTCTCGTGAGGTGCGAGCAACGCTCTTGAATCGCGCGCGAGTTCTCGTTGGCGCGAGGAAATGCGATGTGGACGGGAATTCGTCGCAACGCGACGCGTGCTCTGTCGTTTACCACCGGGTCGCGGACTGCACACGCGATTCCGGCGATGGTGGCGCTACTGCGCGGCTCTCGTCGCCCGGATCCTGCCCAGGATAGCGTGGGACTTCAGGATGTCGAGCGGGTTGGGCCGAGGACGACGTCGCGGTCGTGCCGGCGGACGCCAAGATTATCGCCACTTACGCGCGCGGGCGCAACCCTGATATTCGCCCCTCCCGTACCTACGGAGCCCATCGCGCTGCGAACTTCATGCCGCTCCCCGGTAGCTTTCGACCATGCCACCGACTCCCACGTCTCCCGTTTCGCCCGATCCCACCGGCCCATCATCGGGCCAACCCCAACTCGCCGCGTCGCTTTCAGCCTGCGTCGAGCGCTACCGCCAGAGCGGCGACCTGGGCGTCCTCATGGACGACCTCAAGGGCCTGGCTCGGCGCGGCGACGCGGTGTCGCTCAAGGAGGCGGCCGCCCCGTATCAGCAGATGCCCGAGGTGGTGATTCCTCTCTACGAGGCCATCGTGGCGTCGTCGCCAGGCGACGCCCAGGCCATGGTCGTGCTGGCGAACGCCTACTGGCTCACCGGCCGCGGACCGGACGTGGTGGGAGACCTCGCCTCGCGCGCCATTGCCGCCGACGAGACCAATCGCGGCGCGTGGCACCTGTGGGCACTGGCCGAGGCCAGTGTGCGCGGCCGTATGGAGCGGTGGAGCGAGGTGGCGCGGCGCTTTCCCTCGGACCAGCTCGCGCGGGCGGCGCTGGCCGACAACGCGACGAGCGTCGCGCACGACGAGCACGACCCGCTGGCGCTCGATCTGGCGATCATGACCTACGAGAGTCTGCTCGCCGAATCGAAGCAGACGGCACAGCGCCTCGCCCTTCAGGAAACGATCAAGACGCTCAAGACCTGGCGGGTGTGAACCTCAGGCCGACTGATCTCGCACGCGCGGCGACAGTGCGTTGATCATGTCCATCAGCACGCGCAGGTCGAACGGTTTCGGGATGAAGGGGCAGCGGCAGGCGGCGATGAGCTTCTGCGCGCGCTCGGTGATGTCGCCCGTCATGAACAGCGTGTGATAGCGCAGGTGCGGCTGATGGCCGGCCGCGACCTCGAAGATCACGTCGCCGCGCATGTCGGGGATGCGGAGGTCGACGAGCATGACATCGACGTGCTCGTTGCGGAGGATGGAGAGCGCGGCTTCGCCCGACTGCGCGGTGCGGGCCTCGTAGCCCGCCCGTGACATGGCGATCGACAGCGCTTTGCAGATCGAGGGCTCGTCGTCGATGACGAGCACCCGCAGCTGGTTTGAACCCATCGGCTCCGTGTTGCTTCGCCTGCGAGTCTTCTCATCGAGCCCGCCTCCCTCGCCGAATGTGTTCGGCGAGCAGGAGCACGAGCTCCTCTCCCTTCACTTCGCGCCGCACCTGCTCCGTGGTGCGCCCGGTGAGCTCGCGCATCTGCTGCGAGAGCTGCCAGGCGGAGTGGTAGCCGGACTTCGCGGCGACGTCCTTGATCGAGCGACCGGGGTCCTGCAGATAGCCGTACGCGCGCAGCAGCCGCGCGGCGACCACCATGAGCCGTGGGGAATGGAGTCCCGCCGGCTCGAGATTGCGATACAACGTGCGGAGCGTCATGCCGGCGGCCCGGGCGAGGTCCTGCGCGTTTCTGAAGCGCGCCGGCGATCGGAAGAGCTGGTCGATCGCGCGGACCACGGTGACGGGGAGCGAGGCGAGTTGCTCCTTGAGCTCGTGCAGCATCCGGTCGCCCAGCGAGTGCGCGGGGATGCCTTCCAACAATTCTAAAAAGCGTCGTGGTTCGTCGTCGAAGCGGCTGAGCACGACATGCTCGATGCCGGAGCGCGCCAGGCGCACGACTGCCTGGATGGTGCTCGAGGCGAGCGTGGTGTAGAGGACGACGGGGAGCGACGGGAATTGGTGTCGGAGCTGTTCGAGCGGCTCGACCTGCATCGTCCCGTCCGCCGACGGATCGGCGACGACCAGATCCACGGGGCCATGCTGCACGCCGGCGTGGAGCTCGGGCCAGGTGGACACGGAGATCATGCCGTGCTCGTGGCCGAGGACGATTGTCAGGTGGGACAGCAGGTGCCGGGGCAGGAACGCGACGACGTCCACCAAGGGGAGGGCGGGGGTGACATAAAATCGCGAAATCGTGTCACAAAATGCGAGTTTACGGTCCCTCTCGCGACCCTAGTGTTGGCGGTAGCGGAAATCCTGCCAGGAAAACCGACCCGCTCACACTCGGAGAAGCGTCAATGTCGTACCGTCGCCGGCAACTTGCTCTGCTCGCTCTTGTTATTGCCTCCTCTGTTCTGGCCGCGTGCAGTCAGGCGACCGCTCCACGCCGCGATGATACCACGACTTCACCGGACTCTGGGAGCTGCCGGAGTGGCTACGCGGGCAGCACCGGACACTCCTGCTAACGACTGAAGCTGGCCAACCGCGTCCCGGTGCTCATGCGCCGGGACGCCTTGTCATGCGTCCGCGAACGCGACGCCCTCGCGCATCTCCTGCAGCGCTTCGGCGATCGCCACGATCTCGATAGGCGACGTCCGAGACGGAACCGGCGCCTCGTCGTGCTCGTCGCGCATCAGCCGCTCGAGCTCCGCCTCGACGATGAACATCTCCTGATTCAGCTTGAACTGGCGCGCCGTCGTCTCCGCGCGGAGGAGCCATTCGCGAGCGGCTTCGCGGTTTCCGAATAAGCGGTAGCCGCGCCCGGTGGTCCGCCAGAACTCGACGGCCAGCGCAGGCGGGAGATCGCTCTCCGCGAGATCGCGGCGATAGCGCTCGAACAAGGGACCGACGTGATCGTCCGCGGCGATCGCGAGCAGCTGAATGGTCGCGAGCCACCGCAGATACTGCTCGGACGCGGTGGCCGACAGTACGAGATAGGCATCGCGCGCCGCCGACCGCACGCCGAGGTTGTAGAAGCTCGTCGCGATGTCGTTGAGAATACGGTCGCGATCCTGATCGCTGTTTGGATTCTCGAGCGCGCGATACGCGAGCTGAATCGCCAGCTCGAAGTCGCCGCGCAAGCCGGCGGCGTTCGAGCGATCGTGCAGCGCCATCGAGCGGATCGCGCTGAAGCCATGCTTCGTGGCGTCCTCGATCGTCTCGTCGAGAATCGTCTCGGCGCGCGGGAGGTTGCCGTGCAGAATGGCGTTCTTCGCGTGGCCGATGCGCGCGCGAAGCACACCGATCATGTCGTTCGCCGCCGCCGAGAGCGTGCTCGCGGTGTCGTAAGCTTCCGCGGACGCGTGGAGGTCGCCGAGTTGTCGAAGACAGTAACCCAGGCGCAGGTGCGCGCCGATCGCGGATTCGGAATCGTCGATCGGATCGGCGTGCGCGGCGATCGTGCGATACACGTCGACCGCCAGATTCCACTTCGCGTCGAAGTCGAGCGCGCGCCCATATGCCATCAGGCGCGGCGTGATCGCGTGCACGTCGACATTGCCGAAGGATTCCATCGCATCGACGATGCTGCCGAGAATGCCGCGCACCGGCCGTCCCACGGGAATCTCCGCGATGGCCGCTCGTACGCCCGTGACGCCCCACGCGTCCGACCGCACGACGTGCGGCCCATCCTCGATCCACGCGTCGACGAGGCGCAGCACCACCAGGCCGGCGGAATACTCACGCCACGCCGGTGTCACCTCGTCCAAATGAGCAAGCTCCTCGAAAAACGCGAGGTGCCGCAAGCTGCGTTGTGAATCCCTCAAGCACGCCCTCCGTCGTCGGAGTCCGAGAATACCTGAAACGACTGGAAGGGGCATATATCGCGCGCCGCGAGAGCACCATCAAGTGCGATATCGTGTCAGCAATGCCATGCAATTGTGTCGTTTTCCACACAGGTGCCAAGCAGAACAGTGATTCTGATCACAGTACTCATATTTGTGCCGTCGTTCGAAGAGCAACCATGTTGCACTAAAGTCCAACTTCCGTCCGCGCGCGCACGCGCTAGGGCGTGGGATCGTCGCGCGATGAAATGCAACGATGCATTTGTTTTTGGTGCGACGACGTCCCGGTCGCCCGTGCAGATTCGTCGCACGCATGGATGAGCGACTCTTCGCCGCGACGTTTCGCAGCGCACCATATCTGGCGTCGATCGATCGCGCTCGGCGCTTCGCGCGCGCCGATCGGGCGCCGATCCTCATCGAAGGCGAGGCGGGCACCGGCAAAACGCTCCTCGCCCGGTGCATCCACCTCGCGTCGTTGAGGGCCCGTGGTCCCTACAACTATATAGTCCTGAGCACGCTCGACGACGCCCTCGCGAGCTCGGAGCTTTTTGGCCACGTCGCCGGCGCGTTCACCGACGCTCGCCATGCCCGCAGCGGTCAGTTCGTCTCCGCCAACGGCGGCACCCTCTTTCTCGATGAGATTGGAAAGGCTTCGCCCGCCGTCCAGCAGAAGCTCCTCCACGCCATCGAGTACGGTGAGATCCGGCCCGTCGGCTCGGACCGCGAAATCAAAGTCGATGCGCGCATCATCGCCGCGACCAACGTATCGCTCGAGCAACTCGTGGCGGCGGAACGATTCCTTCCCGATCTCGAGGCGCGGCTGGGCGTCTTCCGCATCGAGCTGCCGCCGCTCCGATCGCGCCGCGCCGACATCCCGATGCTCGTCGAGCACTACGTCGAAAGCTTCGCGCCGCACTGCCAGTACGATGCCCCGCCCACCATCGCTGACGACCTCATGTCAGCGCTGTGCGCCGCCGAGTGGCCGAACAATCTGCGACAACTGTCGTCGACCGTGCACCGGCTGCTGGTGGACGCGGAGGGCGACGCGGTCATCACGCTGCACCACTGTGTGGACGATCTCGCATACCTGCGCGGCATGCGCGTCCGCGAGCCCGCGACGCTGACCATCGCCGAGATCGATCACGCCTGTGAACAAGCAGGCTCGGTGTCGGGTGCCGCGCGGCTGCTCGGCGTCGATCGCACGACGATCTATCGGGCGCGTCGGCGCCAGGAAATACGTGAGGCCGCCGGCTGAGGGTCGTTCGCGCGAATTTGTGGTGGTTCGCATTCAGAAAATGCGAATAACGCGAATAAAGCGGCGGCGCATGTTGGCCAAGTCTGCTCGAAGCAAGCGGTTCCGGAATGCGAGGAGTTCGGAACAACGGATGCCCTGATGGCTGCATCCCCGAACCCTACCGTCGGAGCCATCACGTGCTTGTCCTCTCTCCGCCTCTCCGCGCTCTCATCAGCATCCTCCTGATTGCGACGGCCGCGTCGCGCGCCTCGGCGCAGAATCTTCAAATCCTCGGCGTGAGCGGCTCGCAGTACTGGGCGAATGAAAGTCCGCAGGGCGAGACGGACTCCCGCATCCGCTTGACGATCTCGGTGAAGAATACATCGGCGTCGAGCGTTACCATCATCGCCACTCTCTCGGAGAGCTGCGGACCATTCACGTTCTCCGATGGCGGCTGTCCCGGGTCCATGAACCGGTCGACCGTGGGTGCCGGTCAGACGACCTCATTGTTCATCGACCTGGTCGGCAATGAGGGTGGTGGAGACGCCTACCTGCCCATCACCGTGTGGAGCATCTACACCGGTGGGTATTCGGCGACCGCGAACCTGCACGTCGTGGCCGGGTGGTGGGGATATCCGGTGAGCGTGACCATGGTGAGCACGACATATACGCCACACGTCACGCCAAGGGGCGGAAGCGCTTCAATGAATGCGCTGACGCAAAGTACCGCTGTCTTCTCCGTGGAAAACACCGGGTCCGCGGCGGCAACGTACAAGCTCAAACAGCTATGCGGCGCGTGGACGGCGACCTGCACGATCTCCGACACGCTGCTGTACGTGCCGTCCGGCGGCGCGCGCAATGCGTTCGTGTATGTCCAGGCGGGGGCGATCGGCAACGGCGGCGTCGTCAAGGTGATCGCCACAGCGCCCATGGAGGCAAACGGTGTTGTAAGAGTTGACACCGGGAGCGTGTCGATGACTGCCGTCGACTGGCTGCCGCCCAGCATCACGTTCATGCCGGCCGCGGGTCAACTCGAGAACGGCGAGTACGAGTACTGGGGCACGGAGCGGTACCTCTGGATCTACGTCGACGTCTGCGACTGGGATGGGATCGTCGGCAACCCGTCGATGTCGTTCAACAACAACGCAATCCCCTACATAACGATCCAGCCGATCACCAAGCCCGGTTGCAACTCGGCAAAGCGCGCGAGCTACAACGTGTCGGTCCAGTCGATACCGGGCCAGCAGTACGCCAACGTCGCGACGATCACCGTGTCCGATGGCGTACACACCGTCACGGGCACGCAGGTGTTTCGCTACGACGACTACGCGGACCATCGCCCCACCTTCACCGTTCCACATCCATCCATCACAGTGCAGGCTGGCCAGACGGCGGTTGACACGTTTCGCGTTACGAATCCCGGATGGCACACCGTCACGTACAACGTCGGCGCGTCGTGCCGGTACGACAACAACAACTGGTGCGTGGCGTCAGCGTCTGTGAGCTCGGTGTCGGTCGGCGCGGGCGCGACCGTTTCCATTCCGGTGACGTTTCCGACGTCGACCACGGCCGGCAACAAGACGACGGTCGCGCTGACTGTCACCTACACGAGCGTACTCTCGGGAGCGCACTCGTGGGCGGATTCCGTGAAGGCGACGCCGCTGCTCATGCAAGCGCCAACTGTCACCGTGACGCCTGCAAACGGCACCACGGTGACCTCGAACACCATCAACCTGCTTGTGCTCTGGTGCGATCCCGATGGAGCGCTGCCAACGCACACGGTCGTGTGGCAGGGCCAGACACTGTACGACGCGTACACACCCGAGACGCGCGCCGGGTGCGTAACGGCTGGCCGATCGACCTACAACAACCTCTCGATCAATCCCTGGCAGCAGACGGTGACCGCCACCGCGATCGACGCCGAGGGACATTCGACGACGGCGACGAACACCATCACGTTCAGTCTGCCGCTGTCCAATTTCACGCCGCTGGTTACGCCAAAGAACACGTGGCGCGTGTTCGCACGAAATGTCGTGGTGAGCGACACGTTCACGGTCAGGAACTCGGGGAGCTACACCGCCGCGTATTCTCTCACCGCGTCGTGTGGCATCATTGGACCGTGCACGAGCAACCCGTCCTCGATCACGCTTGCGCCGGGGGCGAGCGGCGCGGCGATCGTGAGCTATACTAGCCCGGCAACACTAGGGGCCGGTGACGACATCAAGCTCGTCGCGAGGTACACGAGTCCCGTTGGCGGTGGGATCGCGGACACCGGTATCAAACACGCGATCGTGCCCACAGTGGAAGCAACGCCGGTCGTGGAAGCACCGGCCGCCACCAGCATGGTCACGTCGGCCATCATGTGCTGCTTCACCTTCAGGATTACGAACCCGGGGTCGGCGCAGGTGCAAATGCACGTCGTCACCACGGCGACGAATGGGTTCAGCTTCCAACCTATCTCGTACTCGACCGACTCGATCCTTCCGATCGACCCTGGCGCGACCGTGTCCATGTATGTGCCGCCGAAGTCGCCGGCCGCCGCGGGGATCACCGGTGCATTCACCGTGACGGCGAGCTATGTCAACACGGCGGGCACCACGCTGATGGGGTCCGCCACCGGCTATGTCACCACCACCGCGCCGGTGACCGTTGGAGTCGCTGTGTCGCCGCATTCCACGAGTGCACTACGTCCCGCGGGCACCTCGCTGACGTACCCGTTCTACATCACCATGACGGGGAATGGCTCGTCAGCGTTCTCGTACACGATCAGCTGCGAGGGTCAATCGGTGTCGTGCAGCGGCACCGGCACCACCGCCACGCTGAGCGGCGCGAACCCCACGGCTGCCATCAACGCGAGCTATGTCACCGCGTCTACCAATGGCTTGACGGGGATCCTCAAGGTCGTGGCGACGAGTGTTGCCAATCCCGCCGTCAAGGACAGTGGAATGGTGACCGTCAACACGGCCATCGTCGACAACGTCACAGTCGACACGCGCACTCTGAATCCCGGCATTCATGTCTCGCGCGGCGCGTGCCTCACGATCGCCGCCGGCGACGGCGCGGCGTACGAGTGTGGTGACCTTCGCGTCGTCCATCCCTTGCCGACGACCACGACCATGAACAAGGCAAGGACGCCCACGCTCATCTATAACAGCGCGCATGCGCGCACGCGTGAGGTGATCGCGGCCAACGTCACCATTCAGCCTCAGATCCATCCCACCACGCTTCAGGCTCGCCTGGCAATCACGGGACTCGCCGACCCGATCGTACGCGACACCGTGTGGAACAGCTCCTGGAACGACGGCGTCACGCGCCGCATCGCCGTGATGTTCGACGCGCAGGCGCTCAACCTCGCGACGGGCGCATACCACTACGAGCTCGAGGTGAGAGCGCTCGACGGCTCCACAACAATCGGCCAAGGCAAGGACACGGCGACGATCATCGTCGTGAATCGTGCGCGCACCGGCGCCAATGCGTTCGGGCGCGGATGGTGGCTCGACGGCCTGGAGCAGTTGGTGTTCGCGCCGACGCCGAATGGCAACCAGATCCTGTGGGTCGGCGGCGATGGCACCGGTCGACTGTACAGCAGGGTTGCGGGCACGAACAAGTTCGCGGTCGTGCCGATGGTCGACGGTCCGGATACGCTCGAGCAGGTTCCCGGCGGGTACAGGCGTTGGATGCAGGACAGCTCGTACGTCCATTTCAACGCGAGCGGCCAACACGATTCCACGGTGAATCGGCAGAGACACGCCACGTCGTTTGGCTATTCCGCCGATCTCCTGACGAGCATCTCGCTGCCGGTGCCCAACGGCGGCCTTGCCCGTACCTATTCGTTCGCGTACACGAGCGGCGTTCTCACGTCGGTGGCCGCGCCCGGTGTGACAGAGTCACGCATCACGACCATCGGGCACGTTGCGGGCACTGATCGCATCAGCTCCATCACCGATCCCGATGGCCGGTCGATCCAATTCGGCGCGGATGCATCGTCCGGCAGCATCACGAGCCGGACGGACAAGCGCGGCTTCATCACGTCGTTCTCGTATGACGAAGGAGGGAAGCTGCGGCAGTCGTCGCTTGCGATGCAGGGCACGGGGGCCGATGTCGCCACGACGTTCTGTGCCGCCGAGAGTCGTGGCATCGCGAGCTGCTCGCTGGGACTCAACCTGGCGTCCGTGTATACGCTGCTCGATGGCCCGCGGACCGACGCCGGAGATACGACGAAGTTCTTCATCAATCGGTTCGGCGCGCCGGATACCGTGGTCAACGCGCTGAGGTATCGGACGAGCATTGCTCGGAGCACGACCCTCCCGCTCCTGGCGACGTCGGTGACGCAACCCAACGGATTTTCGATGCTCGCGACCTACAACACCCGCGGGTTGATCGAAACGCAGACAGCCGTGTCGCCATTCTCGGGCGCGAATGCCGTCACGCGCTATTTCTGGCGCGAGGGGCTGCCCGATCTCGATTCACTCAGTGGGCCAACGGGAGAGAAGACGCGCTTCCATTACAACGCCAACGGCGATCGCGATTGGCAGGAAGACGGTCGCGGCGACTCGACGCGCGTGTATTTCACCTACAACGGCAATCGACAGCTCGCGTACATCCAGCCTCCTGGAAACTCGAGCGTCCAGCGGCATCACCTCGAATACGACGCGTCGCTCGGCAATCTCAGACAGACGACCTCGCCGCTCGGTTCACTCACCAGGTTTTTCACTGACGCGATTGGTCGTGTGGATTCGACGGAGAGTCCAATCGACGGCGGTCTCACACGCGGGCATCGCATTCAATTCGATGTCATGGATCGTGTGTTGATCGAGCGGGACATCGGTCCGGCGGTCCAGTACAGCGTGCCCAGCGCTTCGGCGCCGTCCACGGCTCCCGCCGTCAGCCTGGTGGTGACGAGCACATATGACAATGAGGGCAATCCTTTGTCGGTGGTCCGACACTCTGAGCCGAGCATTGCGCTGTCGAGCGACCTCACGACGTCGTGGACGTACGACGGTGCGGGGCGAAAAAAGACCGAGACGGGATCGAGCGGCACGCTCCAATGGAGCTATGATGCGGCGGGGAACGTCACGACGGCGACAACGAAGCGCAATCATGGCATCGTGACGTCGTACGACGCCCTGAACCGGCCCATTCGACGCATCACGCCGCAGGTTACGCGCGACTCGGTGCGTGGATTCCAGTGGACCGCCGACTGCATCAAGACGCCATGGTTTCCGTATTTCAACGTTGGCTTCGAGCTCGAGTGGACGGGCCAGATCTGTACGCCCGTGGCGCTGCCGCATTCGTTGGTCATCGGCCGCGACTCCGCGACCTTCGCCTACGATGCGGCGGGGAACCTCATCACGGCGAACAACGCTGATGCGCTCATCACCCGCGAATACTTCCCCGGTGGCGCGCTCAAGACCGAGATCACGCGCGTATCGCTGCTCGACACGGCCGGCGTCCCGGTCGGCAGCAGGTTCAACAGCCATAGATATCGGCTCGACTACGCGTATGACCTGAGCGGGCATCGTCTGTCGCGGCTCGACTCGATTCCCACGTGCACCGGCTGCGTGCAGACATACACGTATCTCGCGGCCACGGGAGCGCTGAGCACGACCACCGACGCCGGCGCCGGCGTGACGGCTGCGCAGTTCGGGATCGCCTATGACGCGGCGAATCGCATCTACAGGCGCACGGTGAACGGCGTCCGCTCCGCGGACCATCGCTATGACGCCGACGGCCGAATGGATCACCGGACGGTCTACAATCCCACCAACGGGACGTCCGTGATCTTCGACGACGGTCTCGATTACGATCTTGCCGGGCGCATCATCAGCACGACGATCAGCTCCGATCTTCCCGGCATCGCTGACGCGACCACGCAGGTCTACAACGGCCTTGGCGCACTGGCGGCGATCACGCGGACGATGGGCAGCGGCCTGGTGGACGAATATCAGACCGACGCGATGGGCAACCGGGTGAAGCACCACCGGTGGGTTGCCGGCGAGCGCACGACGCGCAGCTACTCGTATGGCCTGGAGCAGCTCGCGCAGGTGAGTCAGGCGCAGACCTGGTCACCGGGACAGGAGGTGCCGTCGGCGGCGCTGCAGATGATCGACACGGTCTACACGACCTATGTCGCGGGCAGCGTCGACAACACGTTCAAGGGTGTCGCGGTGCTCGATCAGACCGGCGCGCCGCATTGGACTCCGAGCGTGAATGGTCATGAGTGGACGTTCAACGCCTATCGCGCCGACGATCGGCTCGCGGTCACGCAGCGGAGCTACAATGACGCCAGCGGTCTGCGGACGGTGTTCAGCGAATACCGGTATGACGCGCTGGGTCGTCGCATCACGGCAAGAACGCGGTGGGATGCCGGATGCGTTCAGCCGGCGCCGGCGTGCGTCTCGTATCTCGAGCGCACTGTCTGGGACGGCGATCAGGTCCTGATGGAACTTCGCACCGGCGCGTATGGCGACGCCGAGTATGCGAATGGCGCGTTCTACGGAACGGTGCGCAACACGCATGCGGGTGGCATCGACGAACCGCTCGCGGTGTGGAAGCTCGGGGTGGGTGGTACGGTGCCGCATCTCAGCTGGCGTGGAACGTACGAGGCGGGCACGCCGCTCAATGGCGCGTCGGGTGTGTCGTGGCCGGCGCGTGGTCGCGACGCGTTCTTTGCGTCGGACCTTCGCACGACGCAGATCGAGCCGAGTCAGTGGATGGGGAGCTTGATGGATGGGAAGGCGGAGCCGTCGGGGTTGATCTACATGCGGAACCGGTACTACGACCCGACGACGGGCCGGTTTACGCAGGAGGATCCGATTGGCCTCGCGGGCGGGATGAATCTGTACGGGTTTGTGGGTGGGGATCCGGTGAACCATACCGATCCGTTTGGACTCTGTCCGCCGGGAAATACGTTCTGTCTCTTCTCAGGCGTGTTCGATCTGGCGATGGCCAAGGCTAAAGGTGCGGGCCAAGCCCTCAAGGATCTCACTCCGCTTGGCGATTCAGAGCGATCAGCCAACGCGTTCGCGAGTGGTCGAACAGGCGTGGGCGTGGCGTATGGCGCGCTCGCGATCGTTGGTGTAATTCCGGGGGGAGAAGAAGGCATCATCGGTACGAAGGCCGCTGTCCGCGCCGGGCTTGGAAAACTACGCCTCACCGATGATGTTGCGAAGGGCGTACGAGGTCTTCTTGGCGCGGGCCGAGGTGAGGAATGGGGCGTCCATGCAATGGAAGGCGGCGGCGCAGTGGTCAACCGTTTCGTAAAGGGCGGCGACGGCAAGAGCTCTGCGATCTACACGTATCTCCTCGACAAGAGTGGTAACGTCAGGGGCATGTTGCAACGCGGATTCGACGAGGCAGGGCGGCTCCTTCACTTCGACCCGAAGAAATGATTATGGTGACAAAAGCGGAGTATGAGCAAATACTAGAGAGCTTCCTCGGCGAGCTAAGCGCGATATGCGCGAGTCTTCGACCGGAGGATGTGCGAAAGCTGCAAGGTTTGTCCGACGAGCTAGAGGCTGCGCGCGAGATCCTGACTGACCCGAAGATTACGGATAGCGTATTGCTCTCGACCGCTGTCGGGCTCATAGACGAGTATGTGGCTCGCGATCGCTCGCGTGTGCTTGCCGAGAGCTACGCCTTTTACAAGAGTCAAGAGACCGGCAAAGCGCCGGTGTGATTGCGAGTGAAGCCGTCGGAGCGACCTAACCGGGCTGCTTACGTTTCACGCCGTCGTAGCCCTTCCACCGCCTCGCGCGTGACAACTTTCAGGCTCTGACTCGCCGCAGATCACGTTCTGGATCTCACGCTCCAGTGAGTGGTGCGAACCTATTCAGATGGATCGAGCTGTTTGCACGACAGCCGGTCAGATCTCTGGTCGGGCAACGACATGTCGTTTCCCTTGCATCACAATACGCGTATTTCCGTCCCCGCCGCGCCCTGCCGAATTAGAAAGGTCCGTACCTCAGAAAAATGGTACCGCTCGATCCACCGGCCGCGGTTATCTGTACATAGCCCCACGAGTCGCCAATCCAAACGCGGACACCGCGGACAGTCTCGGCGCGAACGGCAACCCGATGGGAGGGGAGGACGCTCACAGCGCGTCCTCGCACGGACCCATACGCTGATCGGAGCAGTCATGCCGACCCAACCCGTCGTCGCGCATCGCGCGGCGCGACAACACACTCGCCCATGACCGCGCTCACCCTCGCCTCGCTCCTCGGCGAAAGCGCGGCGATGCGGCGCGTGCGCGCGCTCATCGTCACCGTGGCTCCCACGCGCCTGCCGGTGCTCGTGCACGGACCCACCGGCACTGGCAAGGAGATCGTCGCCGCGGCAATCCACGCCGAGAGCGGGCGCCGCGGCGCATTCATCGCGTTCAACGTCTGCGCCATCGGCGACACCATGTTCGAGGACGCGCTGTTCGGACACGTCCGCGGCGCGTACACCGGCGCGGTGCACGACGCGCAGGGCTTTTTGCGCGAAGCCAACAACGGCACCGCCTTCTTCGATGAGATCAGCGGCCTGGCACTGCCGCTGCAGGCCAAGCTGCTGCGCGCGATCGAGCTCGGCGTGTTTCGTCCCATCGGCGCCCGGCACGACGCGGCGAGCGATTTCCGCGTCGTCGCCGCCACCAACGAGCGCATTCACGACCTCGTCGACGAAGGGCGATTTCGCGCCGACCTCGCGCATCGACTCGGCGGCGTGGTGATCGACCTGCCGCCGCTGACCGAACGCGTGGAGGACATCGAGCTGCTCGCGTGCCACTTCGCGCGCCTGGCGCGTCCCAACGATCGCGTGACGATCGGCGAAAGTGGACTCCGCCTGCTCGAGCAGCACGATTGGCCGGGGAACGTGCGCGAGCTGCGCCAGGTGGTGGAGTCGGCCGCGGTCTTCGCCGGCGCCAGCGCCGTGATCGACCGCCACGCGATTCAGAGCGCGCTGTCGACGCGCTCGAGCGCGGTGCGCGAACGCGCGCACGACCCACACGCCGAGGCGCGACGCTCGCTCGTGGACGTGCTCGGACAATGTGACGGCAATACCGACCGCGCCGCGCAGGCGCTCGGGGTGCATCGCGCCACCATCTATCGGCGCATGAAGCGTCTTGGCATCGACTGGGAGCGCATGCCGCGTCCGGGCGCCTGGGGCGGCTCGCCGCCGCCATTGGGCCCCGCCTGAGCGGATTCATCCCGTTGCCCGGCTCGCAATGAAGCAGTCAGGAGAGAGGGCCGCGATATCGACGGGCCACTCTCTGACGCTCAACGGACCGCTCCCATGCTGCTACTCGGAATCGTTCTGACGGCCTTCATGATTGGCGCCATCGCGGCGCTCATCGATTCCTGGAGCGACCTGCGCGACGAATGGACGCGGTCGCGGGACACAGAGAGTCGGAAGTCGGCGCAGCGCCTCCTCGAGGACCGCAAGCGCACTCTCGCCAATGAAGCCCCGCTGGAGCGTGCCGACCCCAGGGATTACGCGTTTCGCGGCTTTGATTTCTACGATACGAGGCAGGCGGCACTGGAAGCGCTGGGCTGCACGATGCTCGGCGACTTCGCGCTCGATCATGCAAAGTGGACGAGACCCGGCTTTCGCACATTCATACGCGTGCTGGTCACGGGCGATCGGCAGACGGTTTGCAACATCGTCGACGCGACGCCGCACCCGATTGGATTGTCGGCGCTCGAGAAATGGTACTATTACCTGGGCCGCGTTCGGAGATCGAACTTCAGGGGCATGTCGCTGCGCACGGAGCTCGAGGATGGACGGTTCCTCATCACGGCGACCGACACCGCATTCACGCTGGAGGAAGTGCCGCCCGAGATTCAGCGCGAAACGCTGGCGCGCGACACGACCGCATCAGCGCTCCTGGAGCGGCACCGTGAGCGGGTGATGAACGCGCTCGCGCAGTTCAGAACGACGCCGGTGCCAGTCGCAACCGTGGACGATCTCGCGCGATCATGGACGCGTCATCAACGGCGAATGCGCGCGTACCGCGAACAGATCGGCTTTGCGTTCACGAAGAAGGAAGAGCAGGAGATCGCGGCCAAGTCCTCGCGATTCAACGACGACATGCGGCGCCGCGTGTTCGATGCCATGCGAACGCTGGAAGACGACGAGCGCAAGCAGGCCAGCTAGCCCGGCTGCCGGCTATGGCCGCGCCGACTTGATCGCAATTTCCTTGAGCGTCGAGTCGGTAGGCAGGTCCGCGGCGCCCGCGGGAAAACCGTTCGCCTTGAGAATGTGCGCGATCACGTCGGTGATCCCCTCCTTGGTGATCGCTCCCACGGTATCGGGCGGCATGGTCGTGCGAATGCGATCGTGCAGGTCGAACACCGACAGATCGTTCCAGTTGGCCAGAAAGGTGGATCCCGCCAGCGGCGGCGATTCGTCGCCGCCGCCGAGTGCCGCGCGGTGGCAGCGGGAGCAGACCTTGGTGTAGGTCGTCTCGCCGCGCGCCGCCTGGTTGAGCGTGTAGACGCTGTCCCAGGTAGTGCGGGAGAGCGGGATCAGCCGCACGTGCGGGAGCGGGGAAGCGGCAATCGATGCGCAACCCAGCAGCGCAAGCGCCCAGCGGGCCAGCGCTCTGTTGCCCGATCGCCTCATCGGCCCATCGCCGGCAACCGCAGCGCGATGTACTCACCCGAGTACGGACCACCGCTCACGGCGGTGACGATGTACTGCACTCCGTTCACCGCGTACGTCATCGGCGAACCGGAGATCGGCGCGGGCAGCAGCACACTCCCCACCTCGGCTCCGGTCGCCTTGTCGTAGGCGCGAAGCATCGCACCTCGTGGACGCGTGGGCAGCGTCGTCACCTGCGGATCGCCGGCGATGACGAGCGTCTTCGTCACGAGCGTGCCCACGAGGAAGCCAGGCTGGCCCGTGCGGGGAATGTTCATGTTCTTGAGTGCTTCGTGATTGCGCACGGCGTCCGGCGTCTCGCCATGCGGCACCTGCCAGACGATGTCACCCTTGTCGAGGTTGATGGCGGTGATCGTTCCATACGGCGGCTTGAACAGCGGCAGGCCCTGCACCGCGAGTCCCACGCCCATGCTGCCCGGTGGTCGGCCGGAGAGCCAGTCCATGTCCGACCGGTCGGGAGTAGGCTTCACGAGGCCCATGACCGACGGCGCCGCATTCGATGCGCCGAGGTAGACCATGTGCGTCTCGGGATCGAACGAGCCGCCGGGCCAGTTCGAGCCGCCATTCGTGGGGCCGCGCGACAGCGTGCCGAGCGTGCCTTCGGTGGTCGCAAGCGAGGGAGGAGTGAAGATCGGTCCGAGCCGGTACTTCGACACGATGTCGAGCGCGGCCTGTTTGATCTCGGGAGTGAAGTCGACGATGTCGTCGAGCGACACGCCGTTCTTCGCGTAGGCGGGCGGCTTGGTGGGCATGGGCTGCGTGGGCGAATACCACTCGCCGGGCACGTCGCCCTTCGGTACGGCCTTCTCTTCGAATGGCCAGACGGGCTTTCCCGTCACCCGATCGAACACGTAGAGAATGCCCTGCTTCGTGGGCAGCGCGACGCTCTTCACGGCGCGCCCATCCACGTTGATGTCGGCGAGAATCGGCGCGGAGGCGAGATCGAAATCCCAGATGGGGTGATGAACGATCTGGTAGTGCCACTTCTTCGCGCCCGTGTTGAGGTCGACGCAGACGATGCTCTCGCCGTACAGATTGTTGCCGGGGCGATGTCCGCCGTAGTAGTCGCCCGTCGGTGACTCGACCGGGAGATAGGCGAGTCCGAGCTCGTCGTCGATCGTGATCTGCGTCCACACGCCCGTGTTGCCCGTATACTCCGCCGAGCCGTTGAGCCACGTGTCGTATCCGGGCTCGCCCTTTTGCGGAATCGTGTGGAAGGTCCACAGCCGCTTGCCGGTGCGTGCGTCGAAGCCCCGGATGTAGCCTTTATTGTTCTTGTAACTGCGCGGCGCCGTGCCTTCGCGGAACGCCGCGCCCACGACGACCACATTTCGCGCCACAACGGGCGCGCCCTGGTAGCCGATCTCGCCCGTGGTGAGGTCGGGCATGATCGCCTGGTCGATGTCGGTCTTGAGATCGACGACGCCGTTCGTGCCGAAGGCCTTCACGTAGTCGCCGGTCTTCGCGTCGAGAGCAATGAGGCGATAGCCCGGCGTGATGTAGAGGATTCTCTCTTCGCGGCCGTCGGTCCAGTAGGCCAGGCCGCGGCCGGAGAGCACGCGTGGGGCGGCGGTGCCGCGTGTCCCTTCGTCTTCCTTGTGCACCCACTTCTGCGCCCCGGTCACGGCGTCGAGCGCGACCACTGCCCGGCCGGTGCCACCCGTGGCGTAGAGCGTTCCCCGCACGACGATGGGCGTTCCTTCGAGTTTGAACTCCGGCCGCGGACCCAGCGAATCGGTCTTGAAGCGCCAGGCTACTTCCAGGCTACTGAAGTTCGACGCGTTGATCGCGGCCAGCGGCGAATAGCGCGACCCACGAGTGTCGCCGGTATAGCTCGGCCAGTCGCCGTTTTTCGTGGTGAACTGTCCCGATGCCGCCGAAGCGGTCAACAACAACGCGAAGGTGACGGCAAACCGGGGCACGTGTGTTCTCCGTAGCGTGACTGAACGGCGCAAAAATGCCTCGAAGGACAGGGGCTACGCAACTTTCGCGAGTACTGTATACTGACGCATGCGACTGGAAACGCTCGTCTCGAAAGCCACGGCGCTGATGCTCGCGGCCGCCGGAGCGGCGCGAGCGCAGACGGGAGGCGTCAGCGTTCGCGGCGTTGCCTACGATAGCGTGAGGGGTCGGCCGCTCGCCGGCGCATTCGTCGCGCTCTCCGGAAGCGAGTCGACCGCCACCACCGATTCGCTGGGCCGGTTTCAGTTCGCGAGCGTCGCTCCCGGTCCGCACACGTTCACCGTTCAGCACGCGACGCTCGATTCCATCGGATTCTTCGGCATCTCGTCGAAGGTCACGCTCGCCGGCGCGTCGGCGGATGTGGTCATCGCCTCGCCATCGTTCGCCACGATCTGGCGCGCCGTGTGTGGTCCGGGCAAAGCGGCGGCCGACAGCGCCATCGTCTACGGTACGGTGACGGACGCGGTGCGGCACGCCCCCGTCGCGGGCGCCACGGTGGATCTCACGTGGATGGAGCTCAAGGCGGACAAGCAGACCGGCGTGGCGCAGCGCCGTTGGCGAAACCAGACCCGCGCGGATTCCCGCGGCGGCTACGCAGCCTGCGGCGTACCGCTCGACGTTGGCCTGCGTGTGCAGGCACTCACCGACTCCAGCGCGAGCGGGGAAGTGGATCTCATGCCCGCCGATCTTCGCGTGCAGCGGCGCGATCTGCTCGTTGGTCCGGCGCGAAATGGCGGTGCGACGCTGCGCGGGACCATCGCCGGCATGGTGACGCAGCCGGATGGCAGGCCCGCGGCGGGCACGCGCGTGCTCATGGCGGAGGCGGCGGAGGTTCGCAGCGGGCGCGATGGACGCTTCGTGATCCCGAACGTTCCTGCCGGCACGCGTCAGCTCGAGCTGCTCGCGATTGGCTACTCACCGCTCGTGACGACGGTGGACATCGTCGGCGGCGATACCGCGTCGGTGCTCGTCGCGCTGCGTCCCATGACGACGACACTCGCCGCCGTGACCGTGACGGCATCGGCGCTGCGACGGAAGTTCGATCGCGAGTTCGCCGAGCGGCGGAAGACCGGCTACGGATACGCGATGGATTCGACGCAGATCGCGAGGAAGGGCACCATGATGGCGACGCTCGCCGAATTTCCGAGCACCGACGTGAAGCCGGTGGGCAGACTGCGCGCGTTCGTCATCACCTTCCCGGCGGGGATCCGTCGCTGCAACGCCGTCATCTGGGTGGACGGCGTGCGCTCGGACATCGAGCGATTGAGCGAGATGGTTCCCGACGACATCGCGGTGATCGAGGTCTATCCGCACCGCATGATGGTGCCCGCGGAGCTCATGGTGCACGGCAACGACTGCGGCGTCGTTGCCGTGTGGACCAAGCTCGCGCTTCGATAAAACAGCGTTACGGCTTCAACCGCCTCGACGGGACGCTGTACATGAAGCCGGTGTACTGCATCTCTTCCCACGTCTGATCGCCCCACCGCACTTCCTTGGTGGGATCAGGATTCGACTTGTTGGTCGGAGAGTTGTCGTACCACGCGGTCGACACGATCTTCGCGCCCGCCGGCACCTCGAGCGGTTTGTCGAACAGATAGTACGTCTGCCAGTTGAAGTCGTAGTGCGGCACGTCGAGGATCACGCGCTCGGTGGAGTCGGGCAGAATCATCTTGTACTGCCACCTGGTGCCGCGAAGATGCGTGTGCGGCATGAGCCCCCAGATCCTCACCGGCTGCGTGGCGGTGATGTCCGTGGAGACCGGGACGTCCTTCGCGCCGGGCGGCAGCACGAGTGCGCCGTTGACGAACTGCGACGCGAGCACCTCTTCCTCGGGCATCTCCTTCGCGAATCGGAAGCCGACCTTCGAGCGATCCTTCATCTCGTGGCCGTGCGCCGTGTAATGCATCTGGAAGGTGAGCACGGTGCCGGCCCGCAGCCGGAGCGCGGTACCCTTCGCAAACTCGGTGACGTTGGTGCCCGGGGCGGTGCCGCCGATCAGCGTGCCGATCTGCCGCGGCGGTGCGTGGAGCGTGTCGAGACGCTTGGGGGCCGGCGGCGTGCCATGGCCGCGCGGACGCAGGAACAGCGGCTGCGGTGCGGGCGTGCCGGCGGGACGGGGAGCAGGCGCGGCGGCCGCACCCGCGTCGGGTGGGGGCGGGACCTTCGCGAACACAAGCACATGGTGCACGACTTCGCGCGCGCCCGGCATGAACTCGATGGCCGTCACCCACTTGTCTTCGGTGAGATTCGTGGGCACCTCGAAATACTGGTACTCGACGGTGCCGGCCGCGGGAACGGTGAAATCCTCCGGCATCTCGAAGACGGCGTCCGGCGTGCCCATGCGCCAGGTAGTCGCATACTCGGGCTTCGCGGGCAGCTCTTTCTTGTCGCCAAGCTTGGCGCCGGCGTCGATCCAGCGGAGGATTGTTTCCTTGTCGCCATCCGAGAGACGTCGGTCGTTGCGAAACACGCCGCGCGGTCCCTCGGCGTGCCAGGGAGGCATGAAGCCGGAGGCCACCGCGTCGCGAATGTCTTCCTTTTTCGCCGCCGCCGTATCGTAGTCGAGCAGCGTGAAGGGACCCTGACCGCCCGGACGGTGGCAGGTCGTGCAGTTCTTATAGAGGATGGGCGCCACGTCCCGTGCGAAGGTGGGATCCGCGGTACGCGCGACGAGCGGCTCCGGCCGGCGCGCGACAGCGACAGCGATCAACGCGAGCGCGCTGATGCCGGCGAGCTCCAGAACGCGCGTCTTACCGAACCTATGACGTGACATGTGCTTTCCTGTTGTGTAGGCGGGGTCCAAGCTGGCGGGCGGGTTCGTTTTTTGGCTGCACCAACCTATGGGTCGGCGCGGACCCGGCAAGAGACAAGCGCTTGGGAATACATGCGCTACCGGCGACGAGTCCGTCGCGCCCCGGTGCCGAGCATGGAGCCCAGCACGCCGCGGACGATTTCGCGGCCGAGGGCTGAACCAACCGATCGCGACGCGCTTCGGGCCGCGGATTCGATCATTCCTTCGTGCTTTCCACCACGCGGTCCCACGCTCCCGAACAGCGCGCCGCCCAGGGCCGAGAGCAGACCTCCTCCCGTCGTACCACCGCCGTCAGCCTCCGTGGGCGCGCCGGCGCTCGCGCGGGGCGCTGCGCCTCCCGCACCGGCGCCCGCTCCCGCGGCGCGATCGCGCAACACCTCGTACGCCGATTCGCGATCCACCGCCTGCTCGTACGCGCCGGCGACCAGCGAATCCTTGATCAATGCGCGGCGCTCGTCGGCGGTGAGGGGCCCGATCCGGCTCGACGGCGGCACGATCAACGCGCGCTGCGTGGGACTCGGTGTGCCGCGTTCGTCGAGCAGTGAGATGAGCGCTTCGCCCACTTCCAGCTCGGTGATGGCCGCGCCCACGTCGAGTCCCGGGTTCGGGCGCATGGTGTCGGCCACGGTCTTCACAGCTTTCTGATCGCGCGGCGTGAACGCCCGTAAGGCGTGCTGCACGCGATTGCCGAGCTGACCGAGGACTTTCTCGGGGATGTCGAGCGGGCTCTGTGTGACGAAGTAGATGCCAACGCCCTTCGAGCGGATGAGTCGTACGACCAGCTCCACTTTCTCCACGAGCGCGTCGGGAGCGTCCTCGAACAGGAGATGCGCTTCGTCGAAGAAGAAGACGAGCTTCGGCTTGTCGCGGTCGCCCACCTCGGGAAGGTTTTCATACAACTCTGACAGGAGCCAGAGCAGGAAGCTGGCGTAGAGTCGCGGATTCTGGAGCAGCTTGTCGGCGGCGAGGATGTTCACCATTCCGCGCCCCTTCGAGTCCGTCTGCATCAGATCGTTGACGTCGAGCATCGGCTCTCCGAAGAACCTGTCGCCGCCCTGTTCTTCGATCTGCAGCAGGCCGCGCTGAATGGCGCCGATGCTGGCCTTGGAGATGTTGCCGTACTGCGTCTTGAACTGCGCGGCGTTGTCGCCGAGGTGCTGGAGCAATGCGCGGAGATCTTTGAGGTCGAGGAGCAGGAGGCCGTTGTCGTCGGCGACCTTGAAGGTGAGCGCGAGCACGCCTTCCTGCGTCTCGTTGAGATTGAGGAGCCGCGCGAGGAGGAGCGGTCCCATGTCGGAGATCGTGGCGCGCACCGGATGACCCTGTTCGCCCCACACGTCCCACAGCGTCACGGGCATGCCTTCCCATTTGGGCTCGGGCAGCCCCAGGCGCTTCAACCGATCGGCGATCTTCGGCGTGGCCGAACCGGGCATGGCGATGCCGCTCAGATCGCCCTTCACATCGGCCATGAAGACGGGAACTCCGATCTTCGAGAAACCTTCGGCGAGCGACTGCAGCGTGACGGTTTTGCCGGTCCCCGTGGCGCCGGTGATGGCGCCGTGGCGGTTGGCGAGGGCAGGAAGGAGGGCGACGTCGGCGGAGCCGGCGCTGGCGATGACGATGGGCATGACGTGGAAAATACGGCGAGAAGTGCGGACGCGCCGAGCAGCCCATCAGCCCCCCAGCCCCACCCTAGCCCCCCAGAAGCCCCGTTCGCATACTCAGCCCCATGGCCGCCTCCGATCACATCGATCAACTGCTCGGCGCCGAGTATACAATCGAGCGCGAGCTGGGCGGTGGTGGCATGTCGCGCGTGTTCGTTGCCAACGACAACCGCCTCGGCCGGAAGATCGTCGTCAAGACGCTCGCGCCGGAGCTTGCAGGCGGCGTGAATGCCGAACGGTTCAGTCGCGAAGTGGCGACGGCGGCGCGATTACAGCATCCGCACATCGTTCCGCTGCTCGCGGCGGGCGAGGCGAACGGGGTGCCGTACTACACGATGCCGTTCGTCGACGGCGAGTCGCTGCGGTCGCGACTGTCGCGCGAGCGGGTTGTGGCGCCGGCGGAAGCGATTCGGATTTTGCACGACGTGGTCGACGCACTCGCGTACGCGCACGAGCAGGGCGTGGTCCATCGTGACATCAAGCCCGACAACATCCTGCTCACGCGGCAACATGCGATGGTGACCGATTTCGGGATCGCCAAGGCGCTCGCCGCGGCGCAGCGGGGCGACGGTTCTCCGGGCCCGAGCCCGACGGCCCTTACTTCGGTCGGCACCGCGGTCGGCACACCGCAATACATGGCGCCGGAGCAGGTCGTGGGCGATCCGCGCACCGATCATCGCGCCGACATCTACGCGCTTGGCGTGCTGGCGTACGAGATGCTCGCCGGCGCGCACCCGTTTGCGTCCGCCACGAGCATGCAACAGATGGTGGCGGCGCACCTCGCGGAGACGCCCGTGTCGCTCGCCGAGCGTCTGTCGACAACCGTGGCGACGGACGACGATCGGGCGAAGCGGGTCGCGCTCGGCGCGATCGTCGATCGGTGCATGGAGAAGGATCCGGCGCGCCGCCCGGCCACCGCGGCCGCACTCGGCGCCGAGTTGGATGCGGTGGCGTCGGGCGCGTTCAGCGTTTCTGGAAGGGCGGGACGACCGAGGCGTCGCGCGGCACTCGTTGGTGGCGTTGCCGCGGTCGCGGCGATCGTCGGCGCCATGGTGCTCACGCCGGCGATTCGCTCGGCGATGGAACCGGCTTTCGACGCCAAGCGCGTCGTGGTGATGCCGCTCGAGAACGGCACGACCGACCGCTCGCTCGACCACATCGGTCACATGGCGGCCGATCTCCTGACGCGTGATCTCGCCAGCACCGGTCTGCTCGACGTGGTGTCACCCGCGTCGGGGCCGCGACCACCGGGCGACGACGGCGGCGCGCGCGTCTCGACCGGCGAGACCGCGCAGGCATTGGCGACGGCAGGACGAGCGGCCTCGGTGGTAACGGGCACGTTCTATCGCGAGGGTGATTCACTCCGGTTCGAGGCCAAGATCACCGACGTGCGGAGCGGGACGGTTGTCGCCGCCGTCGGGCCGGCAATGGCGTCGATGGCTTCGCCAACCGCCGCACTCCGGGCGCTGAGCCCACAGCTGCTCAGCCGACTGGCCACGCGAATCGACGAGCGGCTTCGCGGCTGGGCCGATCGCATGACGCCGCCGCCAAGCTACGAGACATATCAGGCGTACTCGCAGGGTGTCGAGCTGTTCGCGCGGCGCAAATCGCGCGAGGCGATTCCCGTTTTTCAATCGATCGCGCAGCGCGATTCCAGTTTCGTGACGGCGCAGCTCTGGCTGGGCGCCGCGTACTGGGACATCGGGGATTACGCACACGCGGACTCCGTGGCGAAGCATGTCAATGAGCGCCGGGATCGGCTCACGCAGCTGGAGCGGCTGTGGGTCGACTGGTTGCTCGCCTCGAGCAGCGGACGCCTCATGGAAGCGTTCGAGCTGTCGCAGGCGAAGGAACGCCTGGTGCCACACTCGGATCTCTTCGAGGCGATTACGGCGTACGACGCCTATCGCACCGGGCAGCCGCATCTTGCCATCCAGCTCTTTGGCCGACTCGATCCACAGAAGCACTGGATGAAAGAGTCGAGCATCTACGTCGACTACTTCACGGCGACGCTGCACGTGGCGACCCAGCACGAGCGAGAGCTGGAGGTGGCGCGCGAGGCGCGTCGGATCCATCCCGACCTGCCCACGCCGATTCGCGCGGAGGTGCGCGCGCTCGCGGCGCGCAAGCGCGTGAGCGAGATCACGCCGCTCATCGAGGCGAGCGGCGATGCGCAGGCGGACCTGTCGCGCACCGCGGCGCTGGAGTTGGATGCGCATGGCGACAGCGCGACCGCGGCGACGTTGTTCAATCGCGTGGCGGACGCGGCCACGGTGCGTCTCGCGGCCAAGCCGAGTGACGACGCGGCGAAGTTCGCGGCCGCCCGCGCGCTGTACGAGGCGCGACGGTACGGCGAGGCGTCACCGATCTACGCGGAGCTCGCCTCGCGGTCCGAGGTGATCGAGCTCCAGGGTCGCATCGGCACCCTGGCGGCTCTGCGCGGCGAGCGCGCGGCGGCGTTGCACGCCGACACGGTGCTCGCGACCACGACCCGGCCGTATCTCCTCGGCGCGAACACGATGTGGCGTGCTCGCATCGCGGCGCGGCTCGGCGATCGTGACCGTGCGATTTCTCTCATCCGACAGGCGCTGGCGGAGGGATCGGCGCTCGCGGTCGGTTTGCATTCCGACGTGGACTTCGCGCCGCTGCGCGGCTACCAGCGCTTCGAGGACCTGGTCCACCCTTCACGATAGCGGCGACGCGCGGGTTAGCGCGTTGCGCGCGCGCGGCTGGCTTCCTTCACCGCGCGGACCACCTCGGCCACATCCTTCGCCTCTCCCGCGACCTCGTACACGGCCTCGTCGCGCTTCACGATGTCGCGGAGCCGCTCGGTGTTTACCGAGGTGAGGACGAACTGCCGACCGGAAAAGAGTGTCGCCGTACGAAGATGGTCGAGAAAGCGCCAGTTCTGCTCGTACGGCGGCGCGACGTCGTACACGATGACGCGTGGATCGTGCTGTCGGAGGATCGGCTCGATATCGGTCGAGCCGATCTTGATGTCTTCGATGTGAATGATGAGCACGACAAAGCCCGCCTGCTCGAGCGCAACGCGCAGCATGCGCACGAGATCGGGATTCGTGTTGACGATGGCGACGACGATCGGGCCTTCCGACTTTCCAGCACAGTGGGATCCGAAGCTTGGAATTCACGTGACTTGAAGTCGCGGC
>JADMIO010970497.1_pt1 | contig 84457 bp, 70 predicted proteins | sample 8958161 | NCBI WGS metagenome assembly JADMIO01 (sample SAMN16585339, study PRJNA669376) | soil metagenome | isolation source: Crop rotation soil | place: USA: Cullars Rotation, Alabama | collected 2011 | reverse complement strand
GGCGCCGAGGTGCCGGTGCCGACGGACGTCGTCACCGCCAAGGAATTCAAGGCCGACGCCGCGCCGACGGTGAAGCCCGTCGCCAAGGTCGAGGCCGACGACCTGATCCTCGACGTCGGCCCCGAGACGGCGGCGGCGTTCGCGGCGATCCTGGAGTCGGCCGGCACGATCGTCTGGAACGGCCCGGTCGGCGTCTTCGAGTTCGACGCGTTCGCCCGCGGCACCGAGACGCTGGCGCGGGCGATCGCCGCCTCGAAGGCGTTCAGCATCGCCGGCGGCGGCGACACGCTCGCGGCGATCGCCAAGTACGGCATCGAGAAGGACATCGGCTACATCTCGACCGGCGGCGGCGCCTTCCTCGAGGTGCTCGAAGGCAAGACGCTGCCGGCGATCGCGATCCTCGAACGCCGCGCTACGGAAGAAAGAAAGAGCTGATGGACAACTCCGCCCCGCGCGCCACCAAGATCGTCGCCACCCTCGGGCCGGCGTCGAGCTCGCCCGAGGTGCTCGAGCGGATGCTGCGCGCCGGCGTCGACGTGGTCCGCCTCAACTTCTCGCACGGCACCGCGCAGGACCACATCGACCGGGCGACGCTCGTCCGCGAGGCGGCGAAGACGGTCGGCAAGGAGGTCGCGATCATGGCCGACCTGCAGGGGCCGAAGATCCGCGTCGGCAAGATCGAGGGCAACAAGACGACCATCGTCGCCGGCGAGAAGCTGATCCTCGACGCCGCGTACAACGGCCTCGGCACGGGCGAGCGCGTCGGCCTCGACTACAAGGAGCTGCCGCGCGACGTGCGCCCCGGCGACACGCTGCTGATCAACGACGGGCTGCTCCGCCTCGTGGTCGAGGCGGTGCGCGGCGAGGAGGTGCACACGCGTGTCGTCGTCGGCGGCGAGCTCTCCAACAACAAGGGCATCAACAAGGCCGGCGGCGGCCTCACCGCGCCGGCGCTGACGGCCAAGGACATGGAGGACATCAAGACGGCGATGTCGTTCCAGTGCGAGTACCTCGCGGTGAGCTTTCCGAAGAGCGCCACCGACATGGAGATGGCGCGCCAGCTCGCCAACGTCGCCGGCGAGCAGTGGCGGCACAAGCCGCAGCTGATCGCCAAGATCGAGCGCAGCGAGGCGATTCCCGCGCTCGAGCAGATCCTGAAGGCGTCGGACGGGATCATGGTCGCGCGCGGCGACCTCGCGGTGGAGGTCGGCAACGCCGCGGTGCCGGCGCTGCAGAAGCGGATGATCGCGATGGCGCGCGAGATGGACCGGATCACGATCACCGCGACGCAGATGATGGAGTCGATGATCGTCAACCCGGTGCCGACGCGCGCCGAGGTGAGCGACGTCGCCAACGCCGTGCTCGACGGCACCGACGCGGTCATGCTCTCGGCGGAGACCGCCGCGGGCCGCTACCCGGTCGAGACGGTCGAGATGATGGCGTCGATCTGCGTCGAGTCGGAGCGCTCGGAGCAGATCTCGCTCGACGCCGGCTTCACCAACAAGACCTTCGGCCGGATCGATCAGTCGATCGCGATGGCGGCGCTCTTCACCGCCTACCACCTCGGCTGCAAGGCGATCCTCGCGCTCACCGAGTCGGGCTCGACCGCGCTCTGGATGAGCCGGCAGAAGATCCACGTGCCGATCTTCGGCATCACCTCGCAGATCCGAAGCCAGCGCCGGATGTCGATGTACCGCAACGTCACGCCGCTGCTGATGCCGAGCTTCGCGGACCGCGACGAGGCGCTCAAGCACGCCGAGCAGCTGCTCGTCGAATCGGGCGTGCTCAAGCCGGGCGACACCTACGGCATCACCTGCGGCGAGCCGATGGGCTACCCGGGCGGCACCAACATGCTGAAGGTGGTGCGGGTCGGCTGACCTTCGCGTTACTGCGCCATGGCGGCGCGGAACGCCGGATCGTCCATCAGCTTGCTCACCAGCGACTTGTAGAGTGCGCCGTACTGGTTGATCGCCGCCGGCAGCGCGGTGGCGCCGACGAACGACGACTCCCACTTCGCGTCGACCGCGACCTCCTTGTCGTAGACCTGCGCACCGGCGCGGGTGACGATGAAGCGCGCGGCGAGACGCCCGGTGCCGACGCTCATTCCGGCGTCGACCTGGCTGTCGGTGAGCTGGCCGGTGATGACACGCGGCGACCTCTCGTCGTACAGGCCGGCACCCTTCAGGGCGGCGACGAGCTCGTCCTTGAGCTGCTGGGAGAAGCTGCCGCTCGCTGGCGACAGCGACGAGCCGCGCAAACCGCCGAGGGTCTTGTCCATCTCGGGGTTCTTGCCAGGGGCGAGGGTGAAGCCGCCGACCGCCGCTGGCTGGATCCGGGCGCCGCGCACCTTCTCGACCGTCTCGGCGTTGGTCGTCGCCGCAGGCATCTTCACCGCGCAGCCGGCGAGGCCCGCGGCGGCGACGACGAGGTAGAGCGCGAGGGAACGCTTCAGGAACGAACGGGTCATGACGTCTCCGGGCTGCTACTTGAAGGCGGGGTCGTTGGAGAGGTTCAGCATCACGTTGGCGATGAGCTGGCGCAGCATCACCGTGACCGCTTCGTCGATGTTCGCGGTCTTCACCGAGTTCGGCGGCGGGCCGGCGTTGCCGATCGTCGTGTGGATCGCGTGACGCCCCTGGATCACCACCGGCGAGGTCGCCCCCGGCGGCGTGTAGCGTGCGCTGCAGATGTACCCGTCGGAGACCTGCGTTCCGGCGAGGCCGAAGGTCAACCCGGTGACGAAGCCCTTGCTGAACGCGTCGTCGGTGGTCGGCACGTTGTTGACCGTGATCGCGAGCAGGCTGCTGCCGGGGATAGGCTCCTCGCTCGCGGTCGTGAAGAGACCGCTCTTCCTGATCTGCTCGAAGACGCGCGCCTTCAGCAGATCGGTCGCCCGGGCGTTCGGCACGCCCTTGGTCTGGAACTCGAACAGCAGCTGCGTCGGATGCAGCGGCTGGACCTTGCGGTAGCGCGACGGCTCGACGTCCTTGACGTTGCCGTCGACATAGAAGCTGCCGCAGCCCGTGAGGGCCGCCAGCAGGCTGGCGAACAGGAACCACCGGGCCGCCCTGGACCAGGCCGCTTGGAACGACATCGAAACCTCCCTCTTCCCTTGACGACGGCGCCTGCGGCGCTCGCTTGCTCTTGGCATCGGCTGCACCGATGTACCGGCAGTGTCGTCGCAGATCGGCGGCGAAGGCAGCCGGAACAACCCGTCCTGGGATTACCCCGCATTCACGGGGGCGGTCTCAGCCCCGCATTGCCGGGGGGAATCGGCCTCGGCACTTTCGCACGGCCGCGCGTGGCATGTGGATTGCTGGCCGGCCTAAACTCGGTGAGGCACCTCGCCAGGAGACGGCTCGTCCGCTGAAAACCTCATGACCGCATACGCCCCCCGATCCCTTCGCGCCCCCCATCGGCCGCTCGTTGTCGTCGCCCTGGCGGTCGCGGCGGCCCTCGCCGGCTGCGGCGACAAGGGCGAGAAGAAGGCCTTGCAAACGGCGGCGAAGGTGAACAAGGAGGAGATCACCGTCTCGCAGATCAACCAGGTGCTTGCCACCCAGCGGGCGACGGCCGCCGAGCCGGCGGCTTCCGCGGCCGGCGTCGTGCTCGAGCGGCTGATCGACCAGGAGCTCGCACTGCAGAAGGCGGGTGACCAGAAGCTCGATCGCGAGCCGCGCGTCATGCAGGCGATCGAGGCGTCGCGCCGCGAGATCATCGCCCGTGCCTACGCCGAGAAGATCGGCGAGGGTGCGCCGAAGCCGACGCCGGCCGAGGTGAAGGACTACTACGAGAAGCATCCGGCGCTGTTCTCCAACCGCCGTGTCTACAACCTGCAGGAAGTCGACATCGACATCCCTCCCGAGCAGATCGACGCGGTGAAGGCGGCCTTGCAGGGGGCCAAGACGTTCGGGGCCTTCATCGACTACCTCAAGAGCAACGGCCTCAAGTTCCAGGGCTCGGAAGGCGTGCGCTCGGCCGAGCAGCTGCCGCTCGCCGCGGTCGATCAGTTCGCCAACCTCAAGGACGGCCAGGCGGTGTTCGTCGCCCGGCCGAAGGGGGCGCGTGTCATCCATCTCGTGGCTTCGCGCAGTCAGCCGCTCACCCTGGAGAGGGCCACCCCTGCGATCGAGCTGTTCCTCCTGAACGAGCGCAAGCGCAAGCTCATTGCCGACGACATCCGCGCCTTGCGCGGCGCCGCCAAGATCGAATACGTCGGGGACTACGCGGCGAACAAGCCGCCGCCGCAGCCGATGCCTTCGAACGACGCACCGCCGGTGATGTCGATCGCGGGCTCGGCGCCTCCCCCGATCGACGCGGCGCCTCAGGTGGAAGTGGCTCCGCGCGATGCCGCCTCGGCGGCGATGCCGAGCGGCGCGGTGCTCGACAAGGGTCTGAAGGGGATGAAGTAAGCGGCCGGACACGCGGCCGACGACGGCCGGTGAGGCGATGATCCGGGCGTGGCAAGGCCACGCCTGCGGGGAAACGCGGTGAATTCGTTGTCGCCGCGCCGGTTCGATTCACGTTGAGGACCACATGCGGTATTTCCTGAAGCTCGCGCTGCTCTTCCTGCTGGCGCTGCCCTTGGCGACGGTGCAAGCCCAGGCCCCGGCGCCTGGCGCTGCCCCACGGCCCGGCGCCGCGCCGCGGCCCGACCTCACGCCACGGCCCGATGCCGCCCCGCGGCCTGATTCGGCGCGCACCGAGTCCGTTCTCGGACCCGGCGACTCGGTCCGGATCAGTGTCTTCCAGAGCCCCGACCTGACCGTCGAGTCGCGCGTCTCGGAGGCCGGGCAGATCAACTTTCCGTTGATCGGTGCCGTCACCGTCGCCGGCCTCACCATTCCGGCGGCGGAACGAAGGATCGAAACGATGCTGCGCGAGGGCGGCTTCGTGCTGCGGCCGCAGGTGACGATCCAGCTGATCCGGATCCTGAGCTCGCAGGTGTCGGTGCTCGGCCAGGTAGGCAAGCCGGGGCGCTACCCGCTCGACATCGGCAGCGGCAAGGTCTCCGAGCTGATCGCCGCCGCCGGCGGCGTGCTGCCGAGCGGAAACGACGTCGTCACCCTGGTGGGCAGCCGCAACGGCGAGCCGGTCAAGCTCGAGATCGACCTCCCGGCGATCCTCCAGTCCGGACGCGCCGAGCTCGACGTGCAGATGGAGAACGGCGACATCATCTACGTCGACCGGGCACCGAGCATCTACATCTACGGCGAAGTGCAGCGGCCGGGCCAGCTCCGCCTGGAGCGCGGCATGACGCTGATGCAGGCGCTCGCCGCGGGTGGCGGCCTCACCGCGCGCGGCACCGAGCGCGGGATGCGGGTGCATCGGCGGGATGCGACCGGGGCGGTGAAGATCCTCGAGCTGAAGCCGACCGATGTTCTCCAGCGGGACGACGTCGTGTACGTCAAGGAATCGCTTTTCTGAGGGGACAGTCGTGGTGCCTAGCCAGTTCCTCCGCATCATCTGGGCGCGCAAATGGCTCGCCCTGGGCCTTTTTCTGCTCGTTGCCATCGGGGGAGTCGCAGCGACCCTGCTCTGGCCGAAGCAGTACACCGCCGAGACTTCGCTCATCGTCGACATCCGGATCGATCCTGCACTCGGCGCGCTCGCGCCCGCGCTCGCCGCGCCGAGTTACCTGGCGACGCAGATCGAGGTGCTGCGCAGCGAGCGGGTCGCCTCCCGTGCGGTCAAGATCCTCGGCGTCGAGCGCTCGCCGACCGCCGTTGCGCAATGGCGCGAGGCGACAAAGGCGAAGATTCCTCTCGAGCGCTATTTCGCCAATGTCCTCGAGCGCGGTCTTTCGGTGGAACCGGCCCGGGGTAGCAACCTGATCAACCTCTCCTTCACCGCGGCCGACCCGATCTTCGCTCAGGCCGCAGCCAATGCATTCGCCCAGGCGTACATGGACGTCTCGGTCGATCTGCGGGTCGCGCCGGCGCGCCAGTCGGCGACCTTTCTCGAGAAGCAGATCAACACGCTGCGCACCAATCTCGAAAAGGCGCAGGCGACGCTGTCGGCGTTCCAGCAGACCAAGGGCATCGTCGTCACCGACGAGAAGCTGGATCAGGAAAGCGCGCGCTATTCGGCGCTCATGAGCCAGCTCGCCATCGCACAGGCGGAGCGGGTCGATGCCTCGACGAAGCAGCGCAACACCGGAGGCGAGACCTCGCCAGACGTGCTGCAGAGCCCGGCCGTGCTGGGCCTCAAATCCCAGCTCGCCGCCGCACAGACCAAGCTCATCGAGGCGAGCAACCTCTACGGCAAGAATCATCCGACGCGTCAGCAGCTCGAGGTGCAAGTCGAGGAGCTGCAGCGTCAGCTCTCGGCCGAGATCCGGCGTGTCTCAGGTGGCGCCACGGTCGGCAGCCGCGGTAGCTCACAGAAGGTCGGCGAGCTGCAGGCGCTGGTCGACGAGCAGAAAAAGAGGCTGCTCGAGCTCCGCGCCGACAAGGACCAGATCGCCGTCTATCTGCGCGACGTCGAGGCGGCGCAGCGGGCCTACGACAACGTCGCCCAACGGCTGACGCAGATCAACATGGAAGGCCAGAACGACCAGGCCAACACCCGGCTGCTCAGCCCGGCGGTCGAGCCGATCGAGCCGTCTCGGCCGAAAATCGCGCTCGGCATCGTCGCCTCGATCCTCGGCGGGCTCGCCGCAGGCCTTGGTGCGGCACTGCTGCTCGAGGCGCTGGACCGGCGCGTGCGCCGACCGGAAGACTTGATGGTTACCGTCGGCGTGCCGGTGATCGGCGTGCTGCAGCCGCCAGGTTCGTCGCGACCGGTCTTCCGCAAGCTGCTGATGGTGTCGCGCGGCCCGCCGCATCGGCCGGTGATCGCGTTGCCGGGAGCACGGTCATGAGCAGCGTCGTCTCCAGCGTCGGCAGTCCGCCGCGCGCCACCCGCACCCTCGGCGCCATCCTTGTCGACAGTGGTCAGCTCACCCCCGAGGAGGCTGAGCGGGTTCTTGCCTACCAGCGCACCCACAACCTGCGCTTCGGCGAGGCCGCGGTCCGGCTCGGCCTGATCAGCGAGCCCGAGGTCCAGTTCGCGCTATCGCGCCAGTTCGCCTACGCGTACCTGCGCAAGGTTCCCGGTGAGTCTCGAGGACTGAGCGACGAGATCGTCGCGGCTTACCAACCCTTCAGCGCCCGCGTCGAGCAGCTTCGGGCGATCCGCAGCCAGCTGATGCTGCGCTGGTTCGACCGCGCCGAGGAGCGCCAAGTGCTGACGATCGTCGGTGCTGAGCGCGGCGAAGGCCGCACTTACCTGGCCGCCAACCTTGCGGTTGTCTTCGCCCAGCTCGGTGAGCGCACGCTGCTGATCGATGCGGACATGCGGTCCCCGCGGCAGCACTTGCTCTTCTCGCTCGAAAACCGGACAGGTTTCTCAACCATGCTCGCGGGGCGTCTGCGCGAAGACGCGATCGTGCGCATTCCCGATCTCGCCGGCTTGTCGGTGCTGCCGGCCGGGCCGACGCCACCCAACCCGCTCGAATTGCTCAACCGGCTCAACTTCGAGGAGTTCATGATCGGCGTGCGCGGGCTGTACGACGTCGTCATCGTCGACACGCCGGCGATGACGGTGGGCGAGGATGCCGCGATGATCGCGGTCAAGACCGGCGCAGCAGTCGCGGTGGCCCGCAGCGGCTCGACGCGCGTCACGGCCTTTACCGATCTCGTGCAGGGCTTAATGGACGCGGGAGTTGCCGTGGTCGGTTCGGTCCTCAACGAGGTGCCGCTGCAGTCGAAGAAGGACAAGTGAGCAGCGTTTTGCCGCGTTCCCACGCCGGCGGCCTCGCAGACCGCAAGGAGGCCCCGTGGATCGTCGTTCTCGGCGGATTCCTCGCCATGTACGGTCCGGTCTACCTCAACGCCGCGCAGGGGATCTGGCAGACCGACGACCACGCCCACGGCGCGCTCGTGCTCGCGGTCATCGTCTGGTTGTTCTGGCGGCTACACCGGCCGTTGATCGATCTTCGGTCGAAGCCTGCACCGCTCCCTGGCGCGCTGCTGTTCGCGTTGGGACTTTTCTTCTACATCGTCGGCCGAGTCGTCGGCATTTCAATCCTGGAGATGGGTTCCCAGCCCTTTGTCGCGGCTGGCGTGTTGCTGATGCTGCGAGGGCCCGCGGCGATTCGCCTCGCATGGTTTCCGCTTTTTTATTTCATTTTCATGATTCCCCTGCCCGGGTTCCTGGTCGACGCGATCACCGGGCCCCTCAAGCAGTGGATCTCTGCGATCGTCGTGGAGTTGCTCTACGACGTGGGGTATCCCATCTCGCGCACGGGAGTGATCATTTCGGTGGGTAAATATCAGATGCTGGTTGCGGACGCCTGTTCCGGCCTGCACTCAATGTACAGCCTGGCGGCGTTGGGCACGCTCTTCATGTACATCATGGGCAGGACGCGCGTCGCCCACAACGCGCTGATGATCGCAAGCATCCTGCCCATCGCCTTCGCTGCGAACATCGTGCGCGTAATCGCGCTGGTACTGATCACGTATCACCTCGGCGACGAGGCAGGGCAAGGGTTCCTGCATGGCGCCGCCGGCATCGTCCTCATGCTCGTGGCGCTGGCAGGCTTCTTTACGCTCGACGCGCTTCTCGCCCGACTGCTCGGCCGATATCCGCAGCGTCAGGCCGGCGAGTCGTGATCAGCTCGATTTCCCAGGCGCTGCGAGACCGCTCAACTTCCGCCGCGTCTCTGCACTTACTGCCGACATCATCTCGGCTGCGAACCGTTGCTGCATAGCGAATCCCCGCGCCGAGTCGTCGTCGATCGAGGACACCCGGAAAAGCAGCCCGTCGGGGATCTGCCCGGTGAAGGCGTACTTGATCTCGGCCATTCGCTTGTCCCAGGTGTTTCTTATCACTTGGTCTCCGGTGGTCAGCCAGTAGGTCACGGGCTCCTTTCGCTGCCCGTGGCTGGTAGTCAGGCGCCGGACCTCGATGGGTCCGAAATCGGTCGCCAAGCCGCCATCGACCAGGCTATGGATCTTGAAGCCCTGCGCGGGGTAGCAAACTTCCGGGCGATGCGCCTGCAGGCCCCCGCGCTGGTCACTGCCGTACGCCATGGACAACATGATCCGGTATCCGGTCTTGTTCACATAGGTGCGTGTCAAAACCTGGCTGTACAGCTTGTCCAGCAACTCCTGCGTTTGGGGATTGACGACTTGCGCCGCCGTGTTCGGCTGCTCCGTCCATTCACCAAAAGACGTGGGCACGATCTCCACCAAGACGACGGCGTCAGGACCACCAGGCGCCTTTGCTCCTGGACGGATCGCGTAGCCAGCTGCGGAGGCGCCGCACATCAGCACGGCCAGGATCAGCGCAATGTGGTTCGACTTCATGTCAGCTCACTGGGCCGCCTTGGCGACGGCAAGAACGTCCGCAGCATCTTAAGCAATATCGGGCAGCCCCAGTTTGCTCAAGGTGCCATCTCTGGCACAGCTCGCGCGCCTGCATGGGACCCGTGCAATGCCTGAACACCTGAAAGCGCTGATCGTCGTGATCGGGCTCGCGGCCGTGGTGTTCTATCTGGCGGCGCGGCCTGTCGCCGGCCCGATCGTTGCAAGCACCGACTATCGACGGCGCATCCTCGTATGGTTCGCCGTCACCCTGGCTGCGTTCCTTGCCGACAACTATTGGTTATTCGCGGGCGTCGCAGGCGTCTTGCTCGCTTTCGGAGCTACGAGAGACAACAACCCGATGGCGTTCTATGCCTTCCTGCTCTGTGCCGTTCCCCCCTTGGGAAGCGAGGTCTCCGGGCTCGGGGTCATCAACTACTTTTTCGACCTCAACTACCTTCGTCTCCTGAGTCTCGTCGTGCTCCTTCCCGCGGCGTTGCGGCTCTTCCGAACGCGAATGCCGCGCCCGGCGGGTCTCAAGTTGCCCGATGCACTTCTCGCAAGCTACCTCGTCCTGCTCTTTGTGCTGACGGCGATGGTCTTGCCGCTAACGTCGGCATTGAGGCAAGCGTTCTACCTGTTCATCGACGTGTGGCTCGTCTACTACGTCGCCAGCCGGTCCGTTCGCGACTTGGGCTCGTTTCGCGACGTGGCTGCGGCGTTCGTGATCGGGGCGGCAGTCATGGCGCTGGTCGCTCTCTTCGAATCGGGCCGTGGCTGGCTTCTGTATTCGACGCTCGAGGCGAGGCTCGATGTCAATTGGGGTTATGGCAATTACATGAGCCGCGCAGCCGGCGGCCCGCTGCGGGCGATGGCGAGCACCGGCCACCCGATCGTCATGGGCTACCTCATGGTCGTGACGATCCCCTTGCTGATCTACCTAAAGCCGACGATCCGGCCAACGTTTGTCCCGTGGCTTGGCGTGGCCGCTCTCGTCGGCGCGTTGGTCGCAACGCTGTCGCGCGGTCCTTGGGTCGGCGCCGTCGCCATGGCGTTCGTTCTGGTCGCGATGGGGAAGCAGGCGGCCAAACGTTTCGGAATGTTGATCGCTGCTCTCGCGGCGATCGCAGGCGTGATGGTGCTGTCTGGAAGGGGACAGACCTTGTTCGACATGCTGCCGTTCGTCGGCACTGTGGGCTCGGAAACGGTCGAGTACCGCAAGCGCTTGTTCGAGGTGTCCATTCGGATCCTTGCGCAGAGTCCTGTATTCGGCTCACCTCACTTCTACGGGGATGCCGCGGCCCAGGAGCTGCGTGGCGAAGGCGGCTTGATCGACATGGTCAACAGCTACCTGGGTATCGCGCTGGGCTCCGGTCTGGTTGGACTGACGTTGTTTCTCGGCCCCTTTGCAACGGCATGCGTCCTGGCTTGGCGTACCCGGAAGTTCAGCGAGCAATCGCCGATGGTCGGAAGCGCGGCACGCGCGCTGCTGGCTGCCATGGCGGGCATCCTCGTGACCATTGCGACGACGTCGAGCGTCAGCGTGATTGCGCCGATCTACTTCATGGTCCTGGGGCTGACTGCCGGCTGGTGCGGCCAATGGTTGGCCTTCGGTTCGGTCGACGACACGTCGGATCGTGCAGTGGCCCACCCGTTCGCGGGCGGTCTTCGCACTGGCGCGGGATGAGCGGCGATCAGTCCGGTGAGGGCGTCATGCGACCGATCCAGCCGGCCAAGCGGTCGCTGAAATCACGCACCCTGCGCGCCGGAAGCTGGACCGTTGTCGCGCACCTGGCGGGGCAGGTGCTGCGCCTCGTGAGCAGCTTGGTGATGACGCGACTCCTCGCGCCGGAAATGTTCGGGGTGATGGCCATCGCCATCGTCGTCCAGTTGACCGTCGCCCTGTTCGCCGACGTCGGCATCCAACAGGTCGTCGTGCAGCATCGCAACGGCGATGCGCCGGACTTCCTAGACACCGCGTGGTCCATGCAGGTCGTCCGAGGGGGGATCATCTGGGTCGTCTGCGTGGCAGTCGGACTGCTCCTGTACGCGTTCGGGCGCTCGGACTGGGCGCCGGCGGGCACGGTCTACGCGTCCTCGATATTGCCGGCGATCATCGCCGGCACGTCCTTCGCGTCGGTGATCACAGGCTTCACCTCGACAAAGGCGATCGTCGCGAGGCGCGACCTCGACATGCGCAAGATCTCCCTGATCGAGCTGATCGCGCAGATTGCAGGCCTTCTCCTCATGTTCGCCATCGGTTGGTCGACGGGCTCCATCTGGTCGGTCGTTGCGGGAAGCCTGCTGACCGCCGGCGTGAGCGTCGCACTCAGCCACAGCTGGCTAGCGGGGCACCGCAATCGCTTCCGATTCGAACCCGCCTGCGCGAAGGAAATCATCGCCTTCGGGCGATGGATCCTCGTATCCTCCGCGCTTGGCGTCCTCGCCGTCAACGGCGACCGACTGCTCCTGGGGATCTGGCTATCGGCAAGCCTGCTCGGCATCTACGCGATCGCCCTCAATCTCTCGACAGTGGTGGAAGGACTCGCCTACAAGCTCTTCGGCGGCGTGTCGTTCGCGGTCTTCAGCGAGGTTGCTCGGGACTCGCCTGCGCGTCTCAGGGAGCTCTTCTTCCGGATGCGAACGCCCGCCGACATCGTGTTCCTTTCCGCGGCCGGTTTCCTTTACGGCGCCGGCCCGTCGGTCATCGGGCTGATGTACGACCAGCGCTACGCGGAAGCCGGATGGATGCTGCAGCTGTTGTCGTTCGGGTTGTTCTTCACTCGATACAGCCTGAGCTGCAGCATTTACGTCGCCCTCGGAAAGCCGCAATACCAGTCTGTGGTGCAGGTGATCAACATCGTCTCGATGCTGGTATTCATCCCCGCGATGTATGCGCTCTGGGGTGTTTCCGGCGCAGTCGGTGCTGTCGCCCTGTATCGCCTGCCGTCCTCGGTCGTCGTGTGGATCTTCGACGCCCGGCAGGGAATACACAGCACCCTGTTCGAGCTGGCGGTCCTTCCCGCCTGGGTTGTCGGCTGGGGACTCGGCTGGGGACTGAGCTTGCTCCTGTCTCGATGAAAGACAAGAGCGACAGCGCCCCTCCGGAGGAGCCCTACTTTCCGTGGTTCGACTGGCTTAGAGGCATTCTCGCCGTCACCGTCATGCTGGCGCACGTCGGCATGCTCCGCTGGCCGCATGCGGGCAACTTTGCGGTGCAGGTCTTCTTCGCGCTGAGTGGCTGGTTGATCGGCGGCTTGCTGCTCCACACCCGGCGCGCCGATCTGCCGCGCTTCTATTTCAACCGCGCGGTCCGGATCTGGACGCCTTACTACGTGGCCTTGGTGTTGTTGCTGGCGGCAAGTCTGCTGCGCGACCCGGTGACATGGAAGTGGCTCGAGTTCGTTTTCTACAAGCTCACGTTCGTCTACAACCTTTTCGGTACGCCGCAGCTGGCGACGCACATCGCCCAGATGCCGTTGCGCGGTACCGGAAACCACTTCTGGAGCGTCAACAGCGAGGAACAGTTCTATCTGCTCGCGCCGTTGCTGCTGGTGCTGGCCGCACCGGCCTTCGGGCGCGCCCGGGCGACCTGGCTAGTGCTCTCCTTGCTGGCGTGGACCAGCGAGTTCGCCACCAGTATCGTGTTCGGCGTGACCGCGGCGACGTTCGCGTTCCACGGCGAAGCGGTGTTCCGCCGATGCGTGGCACGAGCCCTGCTCGCCGTGTTCGGCATCGCTGCGGCCATCGGCCTGGTAGCGGGTGGGCCGTACGACAAGCTGGTTCCGGTCGTCTCGATCTGCATCGTCTTGCTGCTGGCGGTGCCCGGCCCGAGGCAATCGCTCGGCGCGATCGTGGGAGGGATGTCGTATCCGCTGTACCTGAACCACTGGATCGGTGTGTTCGTGGCGAACGCCCTGTTTCAACGCGTCGGAATGGCCGACTCGGTCGTGGCGCATCTGCTGTCCAATCTGCTGAATGTCGGGCTGGCCGTGGCTCTCTACCTGTGCATCGACCGACCCCTGCTGCGACGTCGCGCGGGTTGGTACACGCCGGCGCTCGGTAGACGCGCCGTGATCGCTGCCTATTCAATGATCGGCGTCGGGCTGGTTCTCGGCGCCACTTTCCGGCTTGCCTCGCCACAATGAAGTCGCTGCACGTGGTCATCGTCAACTACCGCACCGGTCGCCTCGCGGTCGATTGCCTGCAGTCACTCGCGCCAATGGTCGGCGACCTTCAAGGTGGCCGCGTCGTCGTCGTCGACAACGACTCGGGAGACGACTCCATTGACATGATCCGCTCGGCTATCGCCCGCCGCGGCTGGTCGGCCTGGGCCGAGCTGCATGCCCTGCCGCGCAACGGCGGCTTCGCCTACGGCAACAACGCAGCGATCGCCCGGGTCCGCGAGCTCGATCCTGCGTTCGGCGCAGTGCTGCTGCTCAACCCGGACACTGTCGCCTCGCCGGGCCTGGTTGCCCAGCTCGCTGAATGGCTGCGGGCGCATCCCGAAGTCGGCATCGTCGGTGCCGCGATCGAGGACGAGACGGGTACCGCCCAATGCTCGGCGCATCGCCTGCCCTCGCCGCTGACCGAGCTCGACAGCGCCGCGCAGCTCGGGCCCTTGAGTCGCTGGCTGGCCGGATCAGCGCCGCTTCCGGGCGTGCCCAGCGAGGCGGCGCACGAGTCGGATTGGGTGTCGGGAGCCTGCATGGCCGTGCGTCGCGAGGTGCTCGATGCGATCGGTCCGATGGACGAAGGCTTCTTCCTCTATTTCGAGGAGGTCGACTTCTGCCTTCGCGCTCGCCGTGCCGGCTGGCGCTGCTGGTTCGTTCCGGCCGGACGGGTACGTCACTACGAGGGCGCCGCCACCGGAATCCGGACGGCGCGCCGTCGCCGACCCGTCTACTGGTACGCCTCGCGCCGCCGGTTCTTCGTCAAGGCCTACGGCATGGCCGGGCTGCTCGCGGCGGATCTGATGTGGTCGCTCGGACGCCTCAGCCTTGTCATCCGCCGGGCACTCCGGCTCGGTGGCCAGGCGGGCCGCGCGAGCGAACCTGCTCGGCTCGCCCTCGACCTGTTGGGCGGCGATCTCAAGGCGTTGATGAGCGGCGAGTTGCGGCGCATCCGCCGCATCGCGTAACGCATGGACGGCGAAGTCTTGATCTCGGGTCGAACGGGCATCGTCGTGATCGGCCGAAACGAAGGGGCGCGTCTCGTGGCATGCCTCGAGTCGCTGCGCCCCGCCCGCCGCTTCGTCGTCTACGTCGACTCGGGGTCGAGCGACGGCAGTGTCGGGCGCGCGCGCAGTCTTTGCGACCACGTCGTCGAGCTCGATCCGGCGAAGCCACTCTCTGCTGCACGCGCCCGCAACGAAGGATTCGGCGCCCTGCTCGGCGCCCGTCCCGAGACCGCATTCGTCCAGTTTCTCGATGGCGACTGCACCTTGCTGCCTGGCTGGCTCGATGCCGCGGAGCGTGCCATGGACGACGAGCCTGCACGGGCGGTCGTCATCGGCTCGCTGCAGGAGCGGCATCCCGAGGCATCGATCTACAACCGGCTGTGCGCGCTCGAATGGAAGTCGCCCACCGGCGACCTGAGCAACTTTGGCGCGCTCGGCGGGATCATGGTCGTGCGCGCCGCGGTCTTCGCTCGCCTGGGCGGCTTCAACGCGGACGTCATCGCCGGCGAGGACTCCGAGTTCGGCGTGCGCGTCGGTGCGGCCGGCCACAAGATCAGCAAGATCGGCGCTGCCATGGCAACGCACGATGCGGACATCCACCGCTTCGGTCAGTGGTGGCGGCGTGCGGTCCGGTCGGGTCATGCGATCGGCCAGCGGTTCTGCTTGAACGGCCGCGGGCCGCTCCGCGATTGCGCCCGCGAACGCCGCAGCGTCCTGCTCTGGGGCGTAAGCCTGCCGCTCCTGATCGTCGGCCTCGCGCCGTTCACGGCGGGTGCCTCCCTCCTGCTCGCCGGCGGCTACCTCCTGCTCGGCGCCCGTATCGCGCGCTACCGTCGCTCCCAGGGAGACGACCCGGCGGATGCGCGGCTCTACGCCCGATTCACCGTCCTCGGGAAGTTCGCGGAAGCCATCGGTTTCCTCAAATTCAAACTGAACAGCATGGCCGGGCGTTACAGGATCATCGAATACAAGTGAACAGCTTCCAGGATTTCCCGATCGACCACCGAAAGGCCGAAGCGAGGCCTGCGCCGTGACGCCGCTGAAAGTCGGATTGCTGGGCGCCGGCTACATCCTGCAGGCCCATGCGAAAGCGCTGCGCATGGTCGAAGGGGTCGCCCTGCATGCGGTGTGCGACCTGTCGCAGGAGCGCGCCGCGCAGGCGGCGGCGGAATTTGGCGTGCCGAACGTCTTCACGTCGCTGCCGCAACTGCTCGCCTCCGATTGCGATGTCGTCCATGTGCTGCTGCCGCCCTTCCTTCACGAGGAAAGCGCCCGTCAGGTGCTGATGGCGGGCAAGAGCGTGTTCCTGGAAAAGCCCATGGGCTTGAGCTCCGCCGCGTGCCAGGAGCTCGTCGACCTGGCGGCATCGAACAAGCTGCACCTGGGGGTCAACCACAACTTCCTGTTCCTGCCGGCGTACGAGACGCTGCGCCGCGAAGTCACGGACGGGACCTTGGGTCCGCTCGACCATCTGACGGTGAACTGGCTCTACGCGCTCGGCCTGATCCAGTTCGGCCCGTACGACAACTGGATCCTCGGCTCCGAGGGCAACGTGCTGTTCGAGCTCGGGTCGCACGTCGCTGCCTTCACCATCGACCTGCTGGGACCGGTAGACCAGCTGAGCGCGTTGGCGTCGCACGAGATCGAGCTTCCGGGGCGGCAGCGCGTCTTTCGCCACTGGAACGTGATCGCCCGTCGCGGGCCGACCTCGGTTGCGCTCAACCTCTCGGTCGCGCCCGGGCAGGCCGAACGCAGCGTCCACGCGCGCGGCGCGGCCGCCAGTGTCCACGTGGACTTCGAGCGCGACGTCCACTGGATCGAGCAGGCGCGTAGCAACAGCGCGATGTTCGACCCCCTCCACACGGCGCGAGCGAGCGCCCGCCAGATCAGCAGGCAAGGCTGGCGCAACGTCGGTCGCTACTTGCGAGCGACGTTCGCGCGTACGCCGCACACCACGGCATTCCAGGACAGCATGTCACGCAGCATCGCTGCCTTCTACCGCGCTTGGAGTGGTGCGCCTGATCCGCGCTCCACCGGGCAATTCGGAGTCGAGGTGATTCGCCTGTGCGAGCGCATCGTCGCCGCAACCGGCGTCGAGGCCGCAGCGGCACCGAAGCCGATCCCCACCGACGATCGGCGGCCGCCCGCCCCGCCCACGGTGCTCATCGTCGGCGGCACCGGTTTCATCGGCCGGCGGCTGGTGGCGGCGCTGGCGAAGCGCGGCGTTGGCGTGCGCGTGCTGTCGCGCGGCATCGCATCGGCACGGCTCGCGCTCTCGGGCTTGCCGGTCGAGGTGATGCAGGGCAGTCATGGTGACCGGGTGGCGCTCGATCGCGCACTGGATGGCATCGAAACCGTGTACCACCTCGCCAAGGCCACCGGCAAGCGCTGGGACGACTACGTGAGCGGCGACATCGAGCCAACCCGCGTTCTCGCCGAAGCTGCGCTTGCGCATGGCGTCAAGAGATTCATCTACACCGGCACGATCGACTCGCACGACTCCGCCGACGCGAGCGACGTGATCGACTCGGACACGCCGCTGGATGCCCGGATGCCCCACCGCAACCTTTACGCCCGATCCAAGGCCGCGTGCGAAGCCCTCCTGCAGGCGATGCACAAGGCGCAGGGGCTGCCCCTGGTTGTCTTTCGTCCGGGCGTCGTCGTCGGCGAGGGAAGTCCGCCGGCCCACTGGGGCGTGGGCATGTTTCATTCCGACACACGCGCGCAGCTTTGGGGTGACGGGAAAACGAAGCTGCCGCTGGTGCTTGTCGACGATGTCGCCGAAGGTCTCGCACTCGGGATGACGGTACCGGGTATCGAGGGCCAGACCTTCTTGCTGACCGATGACCCTCTGTTGAGCGCACGGGAGTATGTGAACGAGCTGTCTGCGGCCACTGCCACGCGGATCGCTGCGCACGAGACGCCGATCTGGCGCTTCTTCGTGCTCGATGTCGCGAAGGAGGTTGTCAAGCACCTCATCCGCCACCCTAACCGCCGCGTTCCCAGCTATCGTGACTGGAACTGCCGTGCGCATCGGGCGCGCTACGACAGCAGCAAGACGCGTCGAGTGCTCGGCTGGAAGCCCGCGGGCACACGGGAAGCGATGATCCGCGATGGCATCGTCGCCGCGGCGCGGCACTACTTTCGCTGATGGAGATGATGCAGGTGCGAACCGAGGCGAAGCCCAAGTCGATTCGTGTCCTGAGCGCCATCGGCCCAGGCGATGTGGTCAACGCGTTCAGAGACTGGACGGGCGGGGTCCGCACGATATCCGAGACTTCGATCACGTTTTCGAGCCAGGAATTCGACTTCTTCAAACGACATGACATCCCGTTCTGGGTCATCTCCTCGCACCCGCGCAGGGAGATGCTGAACGACGGCGTCAACCGGATCGAGAACAGGCCGCGTGGGACCACAAAGCCCGTGTCTGGGCTGATGTTCCAAGCGGTGCAATTGCTCTATGCACTGTCGCTGCTGCGCAGCGCAATCCGGTTCCGGGCAACGCATGCCATCATCGATTCGGGCACCACGCACTGGTTCGCCCTGAGTCTGTTCCGGCTGGCCGGCATCGAGCCGTATCCGAACTTCCACAACGTGTACTGGCCGGTGGGCCACAAGCCGCAAGGCGCCGTCAAACGCGCGATCTTGCGGCTCGACGGCCTATTCTTCAGACACTGCGCGCGTGCGGTGCTCGGGGTATCGCCCGAGTGCGGTCGTCAGGCCAGCCTGCTGGCAGGTCGTGCCACGCAGTTTGTCGATTACCGCATCCAGTTCGAAAGCGGTGACTTCGAAACCTTGCCGAAGCCGGTGCTGTCGCTACCGATGCGGATCATGTTCGCCGGCCGTATCGAGGAAAACAAGGGCGTCTTCGACATCCTGACGATCTGTCAGCTTCTGTCCGCCCGGCGCCCAAACCGCTTCGTGTTCGACATTTGTGGCGCCGGAGGTGCATCGGACGCACTGGCAGCTGAGATTGCTGCGCGCCAATTGGGGAGTTCGGTCATCCTGCACGGAAAACTGCTCAGACCGGAGCTCTTGAAGGTCTATGGTCGCTCGCACCTCGTGATCGTGCCCACGCGCTCGACGTTTTGCGAAGGCTTGCCTGGCGTTTGCGCGGAAGCGGTGATTGCCGGTCGCCCAGTGCTCACGAGCCGCCTTTCCAATGCGCTCGAGGCCTTGCACGGCGCGGTGGTCGAGGCCCGCGAGGATGATCCCGTGGATTACGCCGGCAAGATCGAGGCGCTCGACGACGACCCGGAGCGCTACTCTGAGCTGGTTCGCCACACGGTGCTGGTACGGGGTCAGTTTCTGAACCCCTCATTCGGCTTGACGACGGCACTTGAGCGTTGTCTGTTGGACGTTGCTCGGATGCCGGACAGTGGTCCCGTACCCATGGACCACACGACAACCGAGAAGGGTCGCGCTTTCGCGCATCGCGGCCGTGCCAAGGCTAGCAACGCGCGACAGCTCGGCTTCGCCGTCTCCTCTTTCTCTGCCGGCGCCGGTAGTGCCGACGGCCGTCGTGAATGATCTGCCTCCGAGAAGATCCGGCTGCGTTCGCCGGCGTGGCGCATAGCACGGCGATGACGAGCGGGGAGCGGCGGACTCCATAGCGCCAGCAGCCGAACGCACCCTCACAAACCCGGCGCCGCTCACGCCAGCGTCAGCCGGCTGGCCGACTCGACTGCTTGCTGCTGCGCGTTTGCTCTTTCGAAGCGTTTCCTTCGGCCGCGCGCGTTCTCAATGCCTGAGCGAATGGCGCTCCACGCGAGGAATGGTCGAATGGCGCAGGGTCACTAGCATCGCCTCAGAAGCTCGGGAATTGCATTCTCAAGTCCAAGCCGAACGGCATCGGCGCGCACTATCTAATGGCCGGGCTTGAGGACACGCAGCAGAATTCGTGCATGACAACAGGAACTGCCGGACAGCTTGCGGAGAACAGGGGGGCGACTCGGAGCCAGACGGTGGCTTACCTGATCAATCAGTATCCGAAGGTCAGCCACACCTTCATCCGGCGCGAGATCCTGGCCCTCGAGCGCAGCGGCATTACCGTCCAGCGGCTCGCCCTCCGCGGCTGGGATGCCGAGGTGGCGGACGAGGAAGATGCGCGGGAGAAGGCACGAACGCGATACGTCCTGCAGCAAGGCTTGCTGCCGCTCCTCCTGGCATTCGTCGCTCGCTTGATTGCCGTGCCGAGCCGCTTCTTCGCTGCGCTGGCTCTCGCCCTCCGGATGTCGCGGCGCTCTGATCGCTCGCTGTCCTTTCATCTGATCTACCTGGCCGAAGCGTGCCGGATGCTGCCGTGGCTGCGCGCGTCCGGCGCGACTCATCTTCACGCCCACTTCGGCACCAATTCCGCCGAGGTCGCGATGCTCGCGCATGAGCTGGGCGGTCCTCCGTACAGCTTCACGGTGCATGGGCCCGAAGAATTCGATCGACCCGAGTTCCTCGGGATCGGCGAGAAGATTCGCCGCTCGGCGTTCGTTGTCGCGATCAGCTCGTTCGGACGAAGCCAGCTGTATCGCTGCGTGGAGCACGCTCACTGGCCGAAGGTGGAAGTGGTGCACTGCGGTCTCGAGCCGGCGTTTCACGCCGTCGCGACCACCGACCCGCCGGTGGTGCCGCGCCTCGTGTGTGTCGGGCGCCTCTGCGAGCAGAAGGGACAGATGCTGCTTCTGGAGGCGGCGGGTCGCGTCATCGCCCGCGGCGTTTCCCTCGAGCTGGTGTTCGCCGGCGACGGCGAGATGCGCCCCGACCTCGAGGCGCTGGTCACCGCGCGGGGGCTCGGCCAGCACGTCCGCATCACCGGGTGGGTGAGTGGCGCGCAGGTGCGGACCGAGATCCTCGCTGCGCGGGCGCTGGTGCTGCCGAGCTTCGCCGAGGGACTGCCGGTCGTGCTCATGGAGGCGATGTCACTGCGCCGCCCGGTGATCAGTACCTCGATCGCCGGCATTCCCGAGCTGGTGCGGGACGGCGAGAACGGATGGCTGGTCCCCGCGGGTGACGTCGACGCGCTGGCGGCCGCGATCGAGGACTGCCTCGCGGCACCCGCGGACGAGCTTGCGCCCATGGGGGCGGCAGCGCAGCAGCGGGTACTGGCTCGTCATTCCATCGACATCGAGGCGGCGAAACTCGCCGCCTTGTTTGCCCGTTCGCCCGCTGCCGGCGCCACCTGACATGGACACCGTGCTGGCACTGTTGAGTGGATTGCTGCTGGCGCTTGCGCTGGTGCTCCTGGTTCCGGTGCTCGTGCTGCTGATCCAGATCGTGGCCGCGAAGCGGATACCGCCCGTGCCGATGCCGGCCGGGCGCCGGCCCAGCGTCGCCGTGCTGATGCCGGCGCACGACGAGGCGAGCGGCATCGCTGCGGCGCTTGCGACGGTGCTGCCGCAGTTGCAGGCGGGCGATCGCCTGTTGGTCGTTGCCGACAATTGCAGCGACGACACGGCGACGATCGCTCGAGCCGCCGGAGCCGAGGTCGTCGAGCGGAGCGACGCGCTGCGTAGAGGCAAGGGCTATGCGCTCGACCACGGCCTGCGTCACCTCGCCAGCGGGCCGAGGGAGGTGGTGCTGATCGTCGATTCCGACTGCGAGGTCGCTCCCGGCAGCCTCGACCGCCTGGTCCGCGAGTGCGCCGCCTCGGCGCGACCCATGCAGGCCCTGTATCTCATGCGCGCCGCGCCAGGTGCCGGTCTCAAGACCCGGATCTCGGAGTTCGCCTGGGCGTTGCGCAACGAGGCGCGGCCGCTTGGCTGCGAGCGCCTGGGCTGGCCTTGTCAGTTGATGGGCACGGGCATGGCCTTTCCCTGGTCGCTGATCGCCGACGTGTCCCTGGCCTCGGGCCACATCGTCGAGGACATGCAGCTCGGTCTCGACCTCGCCGTGCGTGGAGCTCCGCCGCGTTTCTGCCATGCGGCGCGCGTCACGAGCGTGTTTCCGGCGAGCGACGAAGGCGCTCTCGAGCAGCGGACGCGCTGGGAGCACGGTCACCTCGGCATGATCGCCGGTCGAGGTCTTCCGCTGCTCGCGCGCGGCATCGCGCGCGGCCGCCCGGCCCTCGTGGCCCTGGCGCTCGACCTGTGCGTGCCGCCCCTGGCTTCGCTGGTGTTGCTCCTGGTGCTGGCCACAGGCTGCGCTGCGGCCCTGCTCGCCGCCGGCGGCAGTGCGATTCCCCTCGCCGTCTCCCTTCTGTCGCTGGTCTTGATGACCGGCGCCATCACGCTCGCGTGGTATCGGGTCGCACGGAAGATCGTCTCGCTCGGCGAGCTTCTTTCCGTGCCCGGCTACGTGTTTGCGAAGATTCCGATCTATATCAAGCTGTTCACCGCCCGGCAGATCGAGTGGGTGCGCACCCGGCGCGACGGCTCGACCAAGTGATGCGGCAATGAATCCCGACGACCTGGGACGGGTCCCCGCCGCGCGGGCCCCTGACGTCTCGGCGAGCGAGCCGGACTGGTCTCGCGAAGCCAAGCCGTTCTGGGCGTGGATGCCCTCGCGCTCGCTGCTCGGGAGTTTGCGCGCTCATGCGCGTCATGCGGGACGCCGGGCGCCCTGGCACGTGCTTCTGCGCTGGTGGGCGGCGCTACGGCATCGGTTCTGGAGCGTCGTCACCGGCGCCGACATCCCGCTGGGCTGCAAGATCGGCGGCGGGCTTCTGCTGCCTCATCCCAACGGCGTCGTCATCCACGGCAACGTCGTGATCGGGCCGAACTGCCTGATCTTCCAGCAGGTGACGCTCGGCGCCGCGGGGCGCGGTGTACCTGTTCTGGGCGGCCATGTCGACATCGGCGCGGGCGCCAAGGTGCTGGGAAAGATCCGCATCGGCAACGACGTGCGCATTGGCGCGAACTCGGTCGTGCTCCGCGACGTGCCCGACGGCGCCACGGTGGTGGGTATCCCGGCGACGGTGGTCAAGCTCGATGTCCGCGACGGCGAGTGAGATGGAGCCTCGAGCCGCAGCGCGGACGACGCGGCTAGCCTTTGCCGACGGCATTCGCGGTCTTGCCGCACTGTGGGTCGTGTTCTTCCATGCCTCGGAAGGCGGCCACATCGATCACCTGAAGGCCGTGTTGCCGCACTGGCTGGGACGGATGCTGTTCGACTGAGGCCATCTCGGCGTCGCGCTGTTCTTCGTGCTCAGCGGGTTCGTGATGATGCATTCGGTCCGTGGCCTCGCGTTCAACGCGGACCTCGGGCGCCGGTTCATGCTGCGCCGTCTCCTGCGGCTCACGCCGCCGTACTGGGCGTCGATCGTCTTCGTGATCGGATACATCGCGCTCAAGGCTGCGCTGCAGGGCACGCCGGTGCCGTACCCTGCGCCAGGCGTCGTCGCCGCGCACGCGCTTTACCTGCAGGACATCCTCCGGATCGACACCTTGAGCGTCGTCTACTGGACGCTATGCATCGAAATCCAGTTCTACCTCGCGTTCGCCATCCTCATGCTGTTTCGACATCATGCCGGTGTTCGCTTCGGCTTGCCTCGGGTTACGCCGGTGCTGCTCGCGACTTCTGCACTCGCGAGCTTGCCGTGGGCATTCGGCTGGGTGTCGATGCCTCTCTACCCCGGAGGATTCCTGTCATTCTGGTACAGCTTCATGCTCGGCGTGCTGGTCAGCGCACAGGCGGATGACCGGCTGTCGAAGGGCATCTTCGTCGGGTTCGTCGTGACGCTGCTCATTGCGGGCGCGACGACCGGATCCGGATTCGTCTGGACATCGCTGGCGGCAGCGGCGCTGATCTACGCAGGTAGAAAGCTGGCATTGCTCGAACGGCTGCTGAACTCGCGAGCGCTTCAGTTCCTCGGCCTGATCTCATACAGCCTGTACCTGATCCACAACCAGGTCACCGGAGCGACGACGTTTGCACTGAAGCGGTTCCTGGGCGGATCCGCGATCGCCGAGTTCGGGCTCCTGGCTGCGGTCGTCGCCGCTTGTCTTCTGTTCGCCGCGCTCGCTCACTGGCTCGTGGAGCGACCCAGCGTCGAATGGAGTCGACGAGTGTCGCTGAAAGCGCGCGGGCGCACCGCATTGCCGGCGCAAGCCTGAGCTCGGCAGGCCTGCCGCGGGACCTTCAGGTCTTGGTGCGCACCCAGGTCAGGGCGGGCGTGTCGGACGCGTAGTAACCGTTCGGCTTGAATGCCCACGGCTTGGTGCCGGTGACGTCGCGGAACGCCGTCGTGGCGGCGCCGACTGGCGTGAACGTGCAATCGAGCGTGAGACCGGCTTCCACCATCTTGTCGTGGTAGTAGTCGAGCACCGTGACGCCGGTTCCATCGACCGACTTGTTTGCCCACAGCTGCTGGAGCAGCGCCTTGTTCAGTGCCGTCATGCGGGTGTTGTTGATCAACAGCATGTGGCCGTCGGCGCCTCCCACGCGGGGCCTGTCGGCGTTGTAGTCGGCCAGCGAAGCGTAGATGCGCAGCCCGTCGGCTTGGCGGCGGCTGATGAAAGTGCGATAAGCGGGTACCCCAGTGGCGCCCTCATAGCCGACTTGAACGAGATCGCCCTCATCGAACCAGGCGTCGAGCGGCTCATCGGCGTCGGCGAACACGGCTCCGCCCACTTTCGCATCGGCGGGGATGAAGGCGCCGGTCGAGGCGTGGTAGGCGACGCAGATGCCGGGAAGTCCGCCGGGCCGCTTGGGCTCCACGCTTTCGCGACCTAGGTCGAAGGCCGGGAGGTCATCGTGCGACCAGGCACCTTCGTATGAATATCGCAGGGGGGAAAAGCCGGCGGCCGTCAGGCGATCCTGATAGCGCTTGATGAAGCCTTTAACATCGTCGATGGAATTCTTCCAGGCCTTCTCGAACCAAGCTGCTGCGTTGCCGCTGTTGCTGGCGCCCTTTTCGTAGATCTTGTCGCGTATCAGCCTGCGCCGCGACAAGCCCAGGCCGTACTTCGGTAGCTGCGTGATGCCGCGTCCCGTGTTGCCGCCGGTAAGAAGCGCATCCCCGGCGAGCAGGAAGTAGGTCGCGACGCACGGGCTGTCGATCAGCTGCCCGAGCTTCCTTCCCTTGCTGATGATGCCCGGATCGACGTAGTCCAGCGCTATGAACGATCGTTCGAGCCAGACGAGCTGGCAGTTGAACACGCGCTTGACTCGACTTCGGCCGTTGAACGCCGAAGGGGCCTCGGCGGCCCGGAAGCAGCGCAATGCCAGGTGTGCAGCGTTCTGCATCACCGCTTCGCTGCTGCCGTCGACCAGGCCAGTTCCCTGGTGCTCGCTCTTTCCGTACTGCGTTGCGAGAAAGCCCGAGTTCGCCGTGTAGGCGTTGTTCCATACCTCGTTGCCGCCCTCGATATAGATGTCGCCGCTGGGATAGGCCGCGGCGAGGCGGTCGAAAAACACTTTCAACGCCGCGTCGCTCGCCATCGCCCACAAGCTAACCCAGAGCGGGTTGCCCGATTCGATCGCGAGCCGGGCCAACTTTTCCGGCGAAGGGATTCGGAACTTGCCCTGTCCGGGCGCGTGGCCTGGATACTGGATGAAGTGGTTCGTCGCGGCAATGCTGTCGTCCGCGGGAATGTCGGCCGGATCCTTGATCCAACCACTGACCGTTTGCATCAGTCCCATCGGCCGTACCGGACCCCGTGAGGCCGTGGCCAAGTCGTCGCTGGCGTCCTTCGTGTAGACCTTCCCGGCGGCGAGCTCGGCCTCGTCGTCGGCGTGCACAACGACGAGATCGCTCATCGGCATCGTGCCGTCGGTCACCAACACGCTCAGATGGCCAACTCGGCTAAACGTGAGTGCCGCCTCGCCCGTGGGTGCGGCCAAGGGAGGGAGGACGACCGAGACGCGAAACGGCGTGCGCTCGCGCGTGAGGATCGAAATCTCGCTGATGGCGGCTCCGCCCACTCGGATTCGCGCGCCCGTGCCGGTTCCTTTGATGACATAGGCGCCAGGCTTGTAAGCCCACCATTCGTGCGCATTCTCGGAAATGACGACATAGCGGGTCGACTTGCCGACGCCCCCTGGAGGGTAGCCCTTAGCCGTCGCGTCGCCGACGATCGCCGATTCGAGCAGTCGGTTGTTGAACAGCGACGTGCCGTCGTAATAAGACGATCCGTTGACGTTCCAGCCGTGCTTCATCGACCCCGTCGCAGCACTTGTGTGGATCGGGACGCCGACCGCGGTCGCTACTCCCGCGCCGACAAACTCGCGCCGCCTCATCGAAGGCAGTGGCATCTTTACCTAGGTACGTTGCGAGTCCGGGCGTTTGGCAGGCAGCGGCAGCGGAGACTTGTACATGCCGAGCCGGTCCACGAGAACCAGCCAAAAGAACTCAAGGTCGCGGAGATAGCGCCGCCAGTAGCGCCGGGGCTCCGTGACGACGCGATAAACCCACTCGAGACCGTTGCGAGTCATCCATCGGGGAGCGCGAGCGACCGCGCCCGCTTCGTAGTCGATCGTCGCCCCCACCCCCATGAAGACATTCACCTTGGGCATGCGGCTACGGTATCGCACCATCCAGATCTCCTGCTTGGGAGCACCCAGGCCAACGATGAGGACATTCGCACCGGAGGCGTTGATGATCTCGATCACGCGCTCGATCTCGTCTGCGTCATTGACGAACTGCATCGAAGGTGAATGCGCGCCGACCACCACGTCGCGACCGCACCTCTCGTTGATGCGCTCGAGCGCGCGCTGTGCAATTCCGGGGCCGGCGCCGAGCAGAAACACCTTGACGTCCGAATTGCTGCGGTGGTGCCAGCAGAAACTGGGGACGATGTCCGAGCCGGACACCTTCTCCTTGATTCTCCTGCCCAGCCACCCGAGCGACCAGTAGACGTACTTGCTGTCGGAAGTGATGAAGTCCGCTTGGCGATAGGCCGAAAGAAACTCGGCGTTGCGCTGAAGGTGGTAGAGATGATCCGGGTTAAGGGTGAAGACGATCCCTCGATCCAGCCGCGCGAGCAGTTCCTCGAGTGAGAGGTTGTCTACCCACACATTGAGGATCCGTGAGCGAGGCCAAGGTCTCGCCGGCGGGTCGCGCAGAACGGCGCCTTCTTCTACGTTGCGATCAAGCCGCTCCATCAGCTCGCAAGCTCGGCCATGACGGAATTGCTCCCGGCGACTCTGCCGAGGGCAGATTCGAACTGCCTTGCAGAGTAGTTCCAAGTACTGCCCGCAACGGTCTGAAAGGCGCCGATGGACAGGTTTCGCCACTCCTCATCGGCCATCGAAAGGATCCGAGCCGTACGATCGGCGAGCGCAGCAGCGTCGTCGATCTCCACACAAAATCCGTTGACGCCGTCGATGATCGACTCCTCAGGCCAGCCTGTCCGCGTAGAGACGACGGGCGTCCGGCACGCCATGGCCTCCATGGCAGGGAGGTTGAAGCCCTCGCTTCTGCTTGCTGTGATCCAAACGTCGCAGCTCGCATAGATGTGTCTCAAGGCGGACTGATCCGGAGACACGCGAAGATCCACGCCGTCGAGCGCGCCGCCCGGCGGGGCACGATCGCCGAACGCGATGACGTTCAAATCGGGAAATCGCTTGCGAAGCTGCTCGATCGCCATGAGGCTCACGTCGATCCCCTTCAAAGCGGCTGTCGAGTACAGGAAGCCGACCGTTGGACGGTCTTTCTTGCCTCGCGGTGGCGCAAAGAACTGGCCGTGATCGACGCTGTTCGGCACGATGTCGACTCCGACGCATCCGTATTCACGCTCCATCACCGTCTTGAGCCATCGCGCGACGACGATCTTGTGCAACGGCAGGCGATAGCTGGCCTGGCATCGCTCGACCGGCAACCAGTCAAAGACTTCGTGGCCTTGAACAAAGTGGACCTTGCTCCCTTTCGAAGGCGCCAGTCGCCACACCCATTCCGCGGTCTCCCACCAAGTTGCCACGACGACGTCGGCGTCCGGTACATCGCCATCGACCACGGGCCGCCAGCGATCGATGACTCGATGGTCGAACCCCTCGTCATCGAGATGAGATCTCGCTGCCTTGGTACGTCGAAACGACAGCGGATGTCGAAGTCGTTCGCGCAGGGAGCGGGGCCGGGGAGGTGGTGAGACGGCCACTACCTCATGGCCGAAATCGGTGAGATGGCGCATGTAAATGGACGCGACGCGGATGCCGCCGCTCAGGTTCACTGTCGGCAGGACGAATGTGACCTTCATGACCTTGAAGCGAACCTGCGACTAGGTCGTGAGTTCATCGATCAGTGCCTTGGTCTGCCGGATGTTCGCCCGACCTGAGGCGCCGAAGACGATCGACTCGATTCGACGCTGCCTGCAAACATACTCGATCGCTTCGCGCGGAGGGATCGCGCCGGATGCGAGCACGGACATGGCGATCGGTCGGAAGCGGCGCTCGGCAATGGCTCTCTCGTAAGCCTCGATACCACCACACATCCGAAAGCCGATCTTGTTGATGTTTGCGCAAACGATCGGGTTGTCGATTCCGAGCTCGTCCAGGACGTCAAGCAGAAGCGGAACGTTCATCGTGATAAAGCCCGGCTCCGCCGCGTAGCGCGCGCGCACGTGATCGTGAAAGATCCGGAACGTCTGCTTCATGCCCAGGCCGAGCAACAGATCGGTGATCACGTTCTGCATGAAGATGACCGGCGTTCGCAGACCGTGAAACATCTTCATTTCCGCGTCGATCAGCAACTGCATGATCGCCTCGACGTCCTTGTTTGCCAGCGCCACGCCTCCCTTGAGCATTGCACCCACGGCGCCCTCCTGGGGAAGGAACATGCGTAGGGCCTCGATCATGCCGTGCTCGGTCACCGCGTTTGCATACTTGTGCGCGTACGGCATGCATGGGTAGAACTGGTAGCCCGGATACTTGGCTGCATGGGCTCGAAAGTGGTCGCAGATTTCCGCGACGCGATCATGGGTCGTACACATGAAGGTCCGGATGCCTTCGGCGTAGGCGGCATCCAGCACATCGATGATTGCCTGCAAGTCCTGGAAGCGCATGGACTGCGCGCGCGCCTTCTCCTCCGACATGTGATTGACGCCGAAAAACTGGTTGTCGCCGAAGAGGACGCGATCCATGCATGTGTCCTTTAGCGAAACAGCCAAGAAAGAATGCCCTTGGACGTCTGATTGACAGGGCGCGCCGGCCGGACTGGCGACGGGGTCGCAGGCGGCTCATGAGAAGCGAGGATCATGGCAGCGATGCGGTCGGCCTCGAGCGCAGAGCGGAACGTGTTTTCGCCGCTCAGCCGGTGCTGCTGGATGCTCTTGAAGAAGTAGTCGATCTGCGCGGAATACTCCTCGCCGCGCAGGTAGAACCAGACCTCCTCACTCAAATCCGTCGTGTACCGGACCGTCCAGCCTTTGCCCACGTCGTCCAGGCCGGCGTGCGCTTCTCGCAAGAAAATCTGGCACTCTTGTCGATCGGCCGTGATCCGTCCATTTGTTCCCCAGACCGAGACCTTGGTCGACATCTTGCGAAAGCTTTCATCGCTCCAGTTGACGCTGAGCTGGCCGCTTGCCCCGCCCGAATAGTGGAGCGTGGCGTATACCTCGTCGTCGACGTCGCGCGAGAAGATGCCGCGTCGAACGACGCCCGAGACGGCGTGGGGGACGCCGACGATGAAGTTCGCAAGGTCGATGGCGTGACACGCGTAATCGTGGAGCGCCCCGCCTCCTTCGCTTTTCTGGGATCGCCAAGTTCCCCCTTTCGGTCGCAGCACCACTGGCCCAAACGCTTCGGTGCGGACGTGATGAATCGTTCCAAGGGCACCAGTCCTGACCAGCTTTGCCGCCTCCTTGAAAGCGCCGACGAAGCGATAGTGATAGCCAACCTGGTTCACGAGTGCCTTCGCCTCGGCCAAGGCGACAAGTCGCTCGCCGTCGGCGATGTCGAGAACGAACGGCTTCTCGCAGAAGACGTGCAGGCCCCGATCGAGAGCCTTCTCGACCATGCCGGCGTGCATCTTGGAGGGCGTGGCGACCACGAGCGCATCCAGTCGCTCGGAGGCGAGCATGCGGTCGAAGTCCGAATAGCACTTGAGGCCCGCGTGCTTGCTCAGTACATCCGTCAGGTATGCCGTCGCGTCGCAGCCGGCAACAAGCTCGACCTCGGGATGGGCGCGCACTATGGCGAGATGGGACAGGCCCATCTTCCCGAGGCCTACCATGGCTGTTCTTATCATCAATGCTCTCGACTTTTCCCAGCAAACCCTCGCTACTCCTGCGCAGGCCTGCCGAGAACCTACCTCACGAATGCGACGTTCACCTGGCTGCGAACGTCCTCAGGCCTCAGCGCATTCCCCAGCTCGCCGGAGGATTGAATCTCGAATGCGCACAGCCCTTTTCCGGCCATAAGTTCGAACAGGGCTGCAACGCCGTCGGAAGACAACCACTCGGGGCTCACTTCAATGATTGCGTGATCGACTCTCGTCAACGTCTGCTGCAAGCCTGAAAGCGCCTCGAGTTCGAAGCCTTCGACATCCATCTTCAGGAAGACCTTGCCGGTGAAGGCGCGGTCGCGGAGCACCGCGTCCCCGCATTTGACCTCGCACGTCATGGCGATGGTGTAGTCATCGGTGGCGACAGCGTCGCGGAACGTCGCGCCACCCGCATGCGCTGGCTCCATCCGCAGCTGGAAAGTCCCGTCGGCCCTGGCCAAGCCGTACGGAAGTATTTCGACCTGTGAGAGCGCTTCCTTCTGCGCGAGGCGCTGGACCCGTCGCACAAGATCGAGGTTGGGCTCGAACGCGATGACCTTGCCCTCGGCTCCCACAAGCGCGGCCGCCGGCACGGTGACATGCCCCACGTTCATGCCGACGTCGATCACCGTGTCCCCTTTGTTGATCGTTCTTGCCAGATAAGACTCGACTTCTTCCTCGAAGAAGACTCCGCACCAGTATCCGTTGCGATGCACGTAAACATAGGGGTCGCATAGAACGCTGATGTCAAAGCGTCGGGCCCGGCGCTCGACCAACCCATGGGGAAGGATCGCCGGGTCCATCAGGTAGGGAATGATCTTGTCGCAGAACCAACGCCTGGAATTGCGATTGGGCAAGCGATGACCCAGCCACCCCGCGATCGGGACCAGGACGGCCTTCAACCTCTTCATCAGCGATCGGCCATCAGCGCCAAGTGAACCGGGTTGAGCAGCCGACACTGTTTGAGTCGTAGGAATAGTTCGTATCGCCGGACACGATGCGGAGCTCTCGTGCGAGCCTGCACGTCGCTGACCAGTTGCGCCGGAACTCATAGTCAGCCGCGATGTAGGCCAGCTTCTGGACATCTTTGGTCTTTGCCTCTACCAGCCCACTGACGTCATCCGTCGTCGAAACGACATAGGCGCGCGTGTAATGCCCCCCCGCGGTCACGACGATCTTTGCCGTGGCCGCGTAGGCGGCGCTGAGGTCTCCGGAATACGTGAGCCGACTGTTTTCATAGAGCCGCCCCGCTTCGGGGAAACCGCCGGGCGACGGCCCGGTCGGGGCGACAGGGATGCTCCGAAATGCGGAGTCGAATCCGGCGTCGCGCGCCGCATAGGCGTTGACCGCGATCTTGCCTGTCGCTTGCCAATTGACGCCGATGCGCCCGGTCCAACCCGAGAAGTCGCCCGCCTCGAGAATCGAATTGCTCAAATCCGTGTAGCTGAGTCGCAGGTTGGTACTGATTTGTCCGAGCACCTGGTAGTCAGCAAGCAGGTCGATATGGCGAGTCGTGGCGGTATTCGATTTGAAGTCCCCGGTGACAGGATCGAGGAGCGCCTTCGGCGTCTTCGTACGGTCGTAGCGCCCCCCGAGCCCGAGTCTGAGCGGCCCGCCGCCTCCGTAGTAAAGCGCCAGACCACCCGAAGCGCCTTCCGTCTCTGACGCAGCGTAGAACGGATCCGAGTACTCGACGCTGGAGTAGCGCGCCGTGCCTTCGAGCGTCAGCAGAGAGGTCCCACCCCATCTGGCACGGGCGTCAGCGAATTTGGTCTTGCCCATGTTTTTGCTCGTCACCGGCACCCCGGCCGACGGTGTCGGCGCGGCGAGGTGCTGTCTCAAGCCCACATCGAGATCGCCGGACAGGCTTCCGGCCGTTTGCCAATTGAGCCCGAGCAGAAAGTCGTAGCTGGTGTTGTCCAGCTGGTCCTCGTCGAAATACCGGTTGATGCCGACGCTGGCGCTACCAAACACTCGTTGCCGCCCGATACGCTGGTCGAAACCACCGAATACATTCGCGTTCCAATAGCTATCGCCCGGGCCCGACGGCACGCGATACGCATTCGTGTCATGGAAGATGCCTGCGCCGCCCCCTACGTACCAAGGCGTCGGCCCCGCCGGGCTCGCAGCGACCGGCGCCGTGGGAGCGGCGTCCTGCGCCGTCGCGCAGCCAGCCCACAAGAGTCCCAATAGGCCGGCGCTCACGCAGCGTCCGAAGCGGTCCCGGCATTGGGTCATTGCTTGTCCCCTTCAGTAGGCATGGCGGTCGAAGAACACCAGCCGAATCGTGCTCACGATGATCCGCAGATCCAGGCCGATCGACCAGTTGCGCAGGTACTCCAGGTCGTATTCCACCCGCGCCCGCATCTTCTCGATCGTGTCGGTTTCCCCGCGGTGGCCGTTCACCTGGGCCCAGCCGGTGATGCCCGGCTTCACCTTGTGCCGCACCATGTAGGCCTTGATGATCTGCTTGTACTGCTCGTTGTGCGTCACCGCGTGCGGCCGCGGCCCGACGATGCTCATGCGGCCTTGCAGGACGTTGAAGAACTGCGGCAGCTCGTCGAGCGAGTTGCGGCGCAGGAAGGCGCCGAACTTCGTCACGCGGGGATCGTGCCGCGTGGCCTGGAGCACCTGGGCGCCGTCGTCCTGGGTCGTCATCGAGCGGAACTTGTAGACGACGATCTCGTCGCCATCGAGGCCGTTGCGCCGCTGCCGGAAGATCACCGGTCCCGGCGAGCTGAGCTTCACGCCGATGGCGATGAACAGCATCAGCGGCGCGATCACGATGAGGATCATCGACGCGAGCACGATGTCGCTCACCCGCTTGGCGAGCTCGTTGGTGCCGGTGAACGGCGTCTCGCAGATGCCGACGACGGGGATGCCGTTCATGTCCTGCAGGCGGCCCTGGATGATGCTGATGCCGAACACGTCGGGCACGAAATAAAGCGACGCGGTCGTGCCTTGCAGCTGCTCGAGCAGGTCGACGATGCGCGGCTGCGAGCCCAGCGGCAGGGTGATGTAGACGTCGCGCACGCCGTGCTTGACGACGTAGGCCGCGATCTGGCTGAGGTTGCCCAGCACCTTCGCCTGCGCCTCGGGGTCGACCCGCTCGTCCAGGCGGTCCTCGAAGTAGCCGATGAAGTCGACACCGCTGCCTTCGTCAGCCTGCAGCGCCTTGGCGACCTTCGACCCCAGGGAAGTCGCCCCCACGACTACCGCCGTACGACGGGATGCCGGCCGGGCCGCCTGCCTCTTGACCACGAAGCGGCCGAAGGCGGTAGCGAGCCACTGCAGGATCGGCGTCGCGATCGCCCAGACGATCAACACCGTCCGGTTGAAGTCGCCGAGCATCCCCGTCGCGTAGGCGCACAGCGCCAGGATGCCGAGCAGGATCAGCCACGACGAGACGATGTCGACCGCCGCGCCGAGCAAGTTGTCGCGGAAGCGGTTGCGCCCCGGGAACGTGAGGGCGAGCACCAGCATGCAGACGACCGCTTCCTTGCGCGTCAGCGGCGGGTCGAACGCGAGCGTCGCCACGATGAACGTGAGCACGCTGATGCCCGGCTCGAGCAACGCCGCGACGAACGTCGTCACCGACTGCGGCGCGTTGAAGAACGTTCGCTTGTGGGAGTCGTCGAACATCAAGCGTCGGCGTCACCGCTGTGTGCAGCGTCACCGCGGGCGATAGGGGAGGGGCCGCGGCGCGCGACGAGCGCGCCCGCGGGAAGGAGCGAGCTCAGACCGACTGCTGTTCCTGAGCCCGTCGACCCCGGCCGAAGAGGCCGAGCCGCTGCGCCTCGAGCGCCGCCTCGGCGCGCGAGCTGACGTTGAGCTTGCGGTAGATCTGCTTCACGTAGTCCGAGATGGTGTGGCGCGAGAGCTCGAGCTGCACCGCGATCTCGGGCAGCGTGAAGCCCTTGGCCACGCGCAGGAGCACCTCGTTCTCGCGGTCGGTCAGCACCACGTGCGGCATGCCGCGCGGCCGGCCGCGCTGCTGCGAGCGCGTCGCGAAGTGCGCCATCACCCGGCGGGCGATCGCCGGCGACAGGGGCGGCTCGCCCTGGCTCATGCGCCGGAACTGCTCCACCGTGGCCGGTGCGGCCTGGTCTTTCAGCAGGTAGCCGAAGGCGCCGGCCTGCAGCGCGGGGAAGAGGTGGTCGTCGTCGTCGTGGATCGTCACGACGACCGCCTGCGCGTGCGGCTGCGACTCGCGCAGCGCGGCGACCGCGTCGACGCCCGAGCCGTCGGGCAGGCCGAGGTCGATCAGCGCCACGTCGATGTGCGTCGTCGAGATGATCTTGAGCGCCGCGTGCACGCGCGATGCGTCGAAGAACACGGCATCGGGGAAGACCTCGGCGATCTGCAGCTTCAGCCAGGCCGCAGCCTCGGGGATGTCTTCCAGCAGCAGGATATTCGTCGTCATGCTTCGCTCCTCGGCGCAACGGCCTCTCGCCCGCACTGCGGGCGGAGGGATCGCACGCAAAAGATAAAAATGGCAAATCGTGTGCCCGTGCCCCGTGGCGCGAGCGGCTCCGGGCATCCTAGCAAGCCCCGAGCCCCGAACCCCGCAGGTTACAACGGAACTGTGAGCGAAATCACTACACCGAAGCCCGGGCGGGACTCCACGAGGCACTGGCCATCGATCTGCTTGGCCCGCCGCTTCATCGTCGTCATGCCCTGACCGCGCTGCAGGTCGGCGCTGATGCCTCGGCCATCGTCGCGAACCCGCACCTCGAGGCTCTTGCCGACCACCCGGCAGCGCACCTCGCATACGGTCGCCGAGCTGTGTTTGATGACGTTGCTGACGGCTTCGCGCAAGATCCGGGTCACTTGCATGAAAACGCGCGCCGAGAGGGTCTGCTCGAGCGCCTCCTCCGGGTTGGCCCAGCGCGCCTCCACCGTCGCCTGCTGCAATCGGGTCATCACCTCGGCGCGCCAGTCGGCGAGCGCCTCGTCGAGGCGCACGGGCTTGCCCGCCAGCCCGCGCACAGAGAGGCGCATCTCGTCGAGCGCCTCGCGCGCGAGCTGCGGGATGCGATTGCTGTCGCTCGTGTGGACGATCGTGAGCAGCTTGGCCCCCAGGTCATCGTGCAGGTCGGAGGCGATCCGCCGTCGCTCCTGCTGGGTGAACTGCTCGACCCGGCGCGCCGTGAGCTCCTCGACGCGCTGCACCGTCTGCTGCTCGACCCGGGCGTCCATCTCGGTGCTCATGCGGTGCATCTGCTCGGCGAGCCGGTTGCGGTCGGCCACAGTCTCGCGCAGGGCGCGGGCGAACATCAGGAACAGGCGGACACCGACGTAGATGAGGAGCGCCGGCACCACGCACTCCGCCACCGAGACCGGCTGCGGCTCCACGACACCCCATTGCACGGCGAACTCGAGGCCCAAGGCGGCGGCTCCGATCGCGGCGACGAGCATCAGCGGTCCCACGTCCTGTGGCCGATGCCGCCGTGCGGTCACGAGGTAGAGGAGGACCACTGCCACGAGCTCCACCGCGAGCAGGGCATACCAGACGCTGGCGACGACGAACAGCAGGGCGTGCCCGGCGATCAGGAGCGAGAGCGGCATCGCCACCCATTGCAGCGCGATGACGTTCTCGATCGTCCGGGAGCGCAGGCCGGCGAAGCTAAGGAAGAACTGAACCGCGCAGGCGAGGAGGAGGGGCCAGCCGGAGGCGAGCATGAACTCGGTGGTGCCGTTGTCCCACGGCAGGTCGAGCGTGCCGATGCCGGTCGAGAGGATCGCCCAGCCGAGGCAGAGCCAGCCGAAGTAGGCGAAGTACACCTCGCGACGGTGCAGCCAGGCGATCGCCAGGAGCAGGCATGCCAGGCCGACGAGAACCAGGCTGGTGCCGCGCAGCCACGCAGGCTCCCAGAAGGTGCGAACGGCGTGGTCCTTGGCGAGCGTCGCCTGCAGGCCGAGCTCGAGCGGCGAGAGCCCGCCGGCACGCCGAACCGAGCCGACGCTGCCCGCCGGGTGGCCGATGACTCGCAGGTCGAGAGAGTTGCCGCGCGGATTGAGCAGCGCGGGCGGCAGCGTGACGAGCTGGGGCCGCGCGCAGTTGCGCGTGGTCGGCTCGACCATCCGGCCGCCGCTGAAGATGAGATGGCCGTTGAGAAGGACCTGCAGGTTCGTGCAGGCGCGGTCGACGTAGAGGGCGAGCAGCTCGTCGGGCAGCGTGCCCTCGGCGAATCGGAAGGCCACCCGGTACCAGACGATGCCGTCGTGCCCGGGGTAGGTGCGGGCCCAGTCGTCGGGCAAGGTGACGGAGGTGGTCGGAACGCCAGCGGGAAACACGGCCCCGGCGCCGACCGCGGACAGCGCCTTGTCGAGCGCGACGGTCGGCTGCGTCGTTGGCGACGGCTCCGAGTGCAAGCCCGCCGCGCCGCAGGCGAGGCCCAGCGCGAGCAGCCAGCGCTGCCATGCAGGAAGCCGCCGACGGGCGGCGACGGTCGCGACGTCGTCCATCCCGGGATTGTGAGCAGGGACGGCAGGACCCCGGTCGCGCCGCGCCATGAAAAAAGGCGAGCATCGCTCGCCTTTTTCTTTCCCCGGGGACCCTATTCAGGTTCTGCGCCGACGAGCCATGAAGCCCACCGCGGCCAAGCCGGCCATGAAGAGGGCGTAGGTCTCGGGCTCCGGAATGGCGCTGACTTGGGCGACAACGCGACCACTCAGGGCGATGGCTTCGCCAGGCGTGACGTCGATGTCGTTCACGAAGAAGTCGAAGCTGCCGCCCGCGAACGTGAAGTGCTGGGGCGCGTTGTTGAAGTCCACGGTCACGCCGCCCGTTCCGTTCGCGAGCACCGAACCGGAGAGATTCGCGGTGAAGAGTTGCGTGCTGGGCGAAGTTCCCGGGGGCGCGGTGAACGTCACGCGCAGCTGGAACGTCTGACCCTCGTACCCGTCGGACGCTAGGCCGAGCAGCGAGAAGGAGCCCAGGTTGTTGATGTTGGGCGTGCCCTCTTGGGCGCCGATCGACGCCTTGCCGTTCACCGTCGTGACGTTGAACGTGGAATTCGTGTAGGTCAGGTTGCTGAGCATCGCAGTCTGCAGCGCCGAGGTCGTGGGCGGCGGGCAGGCGATCGAGAAGCAGCCGTTCGTGTATCCCACGAACGTGGTTTCCACGGCCATCGCCGCGGAGCTGGCGAGGCCGAGCAGTCCGGCTGTAGCCAACGTGAGAGCGATCTTCTTGGTATTCATCAACAGACTCCTGGGAACCGGGGCCGGGGATCGACCTGGAGGCTGCATTGGAGGACAGATGGCGCCTCGAAGCACTCCCGTGAGCACGGGGTGCTGTGTAGGAAATGGCCTACCGGGGTCAGCGACCCCTTTTTTTCATCATCAGGTCACGTTCAGGTGCGCGCCTTCTTGCGACGCGCCGCGCCGACGACGCCGAGGAAGCCGGTGGCCATCAGGAGCACGATTTCCGGCTCCGGAACCGGCGTCGCCCAGATCACGTCCTGGTGCAGCTTGCTGTCGAGCACGTGGATCACCGGGCCGCCGGCGCCGAGCGATGCGAGCCACGTATTGGCCAGGTCCAGCGCACCGGACGTGTCCGCCGTGCCGCCGGTGAACGTGGCGTCGCCGTGGAGGACGTCGTAGGCGGTGCCCGTCTTCTCGTAGACGATCTCCCAGACGGCGATCTGGAACGCCGCTTCCTCCTTGGCGTCGTCGACCACGCCGGCCCTGGCATAGAGCCGGCTGAGGTCCGCTAGCGCGTTGAGGTTCGTGAAGGTATGCGGGCTGGGGACGAAGTACTCGTGATACGTCGGCGCGCCGAAGGTGATCGTTTGGTAGACGTCGACGCAATAGGTCTCGAACGACGCGCCGTTCAGGAGGGTGTCGAAGCCGCCCGCGGAGACCGACTTGTTGACGATGGCAGGATTGTTGTTGGGCGCCGTCAGGTTGACGACGACCGTCTTCGAGCTGTGCTTGAAGTCGATGAACGAGACGTCCTCGGCCTGGGCGAGGCCGCAGAAGGACGCGACGGCGACGGCGACGAGGGAGGAGACGAGCTTTTTCGGGGTCATGGCGATCGATCCGGTTGGCACGGCGCTTGCCGGCGAGCCGCGACTGTCGGGGAGCGCCGCCGCAACTGCATCCCCGCGACCCGGGGGTTTGCGCCTCCAAGGCGACGGACGGTTCCCGGGGGTGCATGAACGCCACGTTTTCTGTAAGCGGTGGGCCCCGCCGGTGTCGGGATGTGTCAGCCGCGGGCGGCGCGAGAATGCCGGCATGACCACCCTGCCCGAGCCGCCGCCCGCCGCCGAGATCGAGCGCGCCGCCGCTCGCCTGCGCGGGGAAATCGTCGAGACGCCGTGCCTGGAGTCGCGCACCCTATCGGCGATCTGCGGCTGCGAGATCTATCTCAAGTTCGAGAACCTGCAGTTCACCGCGTCCTTCAAGGAGCGCGGCGCATTCAACCGGATGGCGCAGCTCACCGCCGCCGAGCGCGCCAGCGGCGTGCTCTCGGTCTCGGCCGGCAACCACGCACAGGCGGTGGCGTACCACGCGCAGCGCATGGGCATCAAGGCGACGATCGTGATGCCGCGCTTCGCCTCGTCGGTGAAGGTCGAGAACACCCGCAACTTCGGCGCCGAGGTGGTGCTGCGCGGCGACACCTTCGACGACGCGCGCGTCTTCGGCCTCGAGCTCGCCCGGGAGCGCGGCCTCACGATCGTCCACCCGTACGACGACCGCGATGTCATCGCCGGCCAGGGCACCGTCGCCCTCGAGATGCTGGCGCAGCAGCCGGCGCTCGACACGCTGGTCGTCGCGATCGGTGGTGGCGGCCTGATCGCCGGCATGGCGACGGCGGCGCGGGCGAAGAAGCCGGGGTTGCGCATCGTCGGCGTGCAGACCGAGCGCTTTCCGGCCGCGTGGAACGCGAAGCACGGCGAGCAGCGGGAAAGCCGCCAGGCGACGATCGCCGACGGCATCGGCGTCAAGTCGCCCGGCGCGCTCACGCTGCCGGTGATCCGCGATCTCGTCGACGACGTCGTCCTGGTCGCCGAGGACGACATCGAGCAGGCGATCCTGATGCTGCTCGAGATCGAGAAGACGGTCGTCGAGGGCGCCGGTGCCGTCGGCCTCGCCGCGGTGCTGAAGGACAAGGCGGCGTTCGCCGGGCGCAAGGTCGGCCTCGTGCTCTGCGGCGGCAACATCGAGCCGCTCGTGCTCGCCGAGATCATCGAGCGCGGCATGGTCAAGTCGGGCCGTCTGGCGCGGTTGCGGGTCGACGTGCGCGACGTGCCCGGCGCGCTCGCCGACGTCGCCTCGCTGCTGGGACGGCTCGGCGCCAACATCGACGAGGTGCAGCACCAGCGGGCCTTCACCTCGCTCTCGGTGGAACGCGTGCAGATCGACGTCGTGGTGCAGACGCGCGGCGCGGAGCACGTAAAGACCATACTCGAAGCGATGCGTTCCGAAGGCTACGCCGCCGAGCGCGTCGGGTAACTTCGCGGCATTGGCCCGCAGGGCGATGCGGACGCCATTCGCAAGCCTCGCCCCGAGACACTTGCCGCGGCCTTCCAGGTTTACCCGCTTCTCCGATCGACGATGACCTTGCGACTTCTCTATGCAATCGGCCCCGGCAACGTAGTCGACAGCTACCGAGGCTGGAAAGTGGCCAGGGGAGTGGCGTCCGAAACCGTCGTCACTTATTCGAGCTATTTTTTCGAGTTCTGCCTGCAAAACGGCCACGTGGGATACGCGGTTTCGTCATTCGGGAAAGCCGAGAAATTCGATGACGGCGCGGTGATCGTCGAGAACCGCCCCAAGCGCCTGATGGGCACCGGCATCCGATATCACCTTTCGCAGGTCCTGTACGGCCTTTCGATCATTTCAACTGCGATCGCATGGCGGGCGGACGCCGTCCTCGTGGATACCGGAACCACACATTGGGCCCTGTTCGGACTGTTGAAGCTCGCGCGCATCAACGTCATCGGCTGTCTGCACAACACGATCTGGCCTGCCGGACACAAGCCGACGGGGCGCTTTAAGAGATGGATTCTGGCGTCTGAAGGCTGGTTCTGGCGACGCATTGCAAGTGCCGTGATGCTGCTGTCGCCGGAATGCGAGCGGCAGATCCGCGAGCTGGCCGCGCCCTTCACTGGAGTCGCGGTTCATTACCGAGGACAGTTCAACAGAAGGGACTTCGCAACAGTTCCTTCTCCTCCGTTGACCCGTTCACCGTTTCGGATCGTGTTTGCCGGCAGGTTGGAGCGGAACAAGGGAATCTTCGACATCGTCGAAATGGCGAGGATCCTCGAGGACGCTGTCCCTGGTTCCGTGAAATTTGATCTTTGCGGTGATGGCCCCGCGCGTGAGGAACTCGCTGCCGATATTCGAGCCAAGGGTCTAAGCGAAGTCATCACCATGCACGGTCGGCTCAATCGCGCCGAGTTGATTGCGGCGTACTCTCTGGGTCACGCCGTGATCGTCCCGACACGCAGCGACTTCACGGAGGGATTCGCGCAGGTTTGCGCCGAGGCGGTCTTGTGCGGGCGCCCGGTCATTACCTCCCCCGTCGTTCCTGCCGTCGACGTTCTATCCGAAGCCATGGTGATTGCAGAGACAGACCAACCGGCAAGCTACGCGGCGCAGATCCAGAAGCTTGTGGAAAACCCTGATCTGTATCGGCGCCTCTGCGACGCTTGCCCCACGTTGCAAGAGCAGATCTACGACCCGCGAACCAGCCTCGGTGCCGCGCTGGATCAGGTCTTCTCGGCGCTCGGCTCGGGCGGCGGCGCGGTGGCGCCACGGCCGTCCTGATCTTGCCGCTTCGTGCGCGCGAGTGGCCTGCCTGCTCAGCGCGGTGGCAGGTGATCTTTCAAGGATTCCGCGTGACTTTGCAGGTGTTCGGGGCGCAGCCACAACGCGTCGAACACCGGGTCTTGTTCGTCGAAGGGTGCAAGCTGCCACGCATGTACGCCTTTCGTCTTGCGGAGGCAAATCGTGTAGCCGCGGTAACCGTATGACTCCATCAATGCCCTGAGCCTTGCCACCGAAGCGCCACAGCGCTCGAGATGCGCGGAAACCACCTCGGTCAGGATGATCGGATGGCTTCGGGAGATCGTGCCTGCCAGGCCTTCCAGGGCATTGCACTCAAATCCTTCCACGTCCAACTTGATCAACGCGGGGCGCAAGTCACCGATGATTTCGTCGCCTTTCCTCACCCAGGCGCGTACTTGATACGTGGTGTCCGTGTCATACGCGGATCGACCGAACGTACCCTCGCCGGAGTTGATGACGGGAACCGATAACACCAGTTCTTCGTCATGAGAGCCGAGCCCGACCTTCATGACGGTGATGTTCGAAATCGAGTTGGCCCAGATTTCCCTTTCGAGGATGTTGAAGCAATCGGGATTCGGCTCACAGCAAATGACCTGACCGGTGTCACCCACCAACCGGGAAGCGGCGAGGGCGAACATCCCCCGGTTCGCACCCACGTCGATGACGCAGTCTCCGGACCTAAGCAGGTCGGAAATCAGGAGTTGCGTACTGAGGTCGTACCAGCGTCCCAGAAAGAAGGCCGAGCGATCGGCCCATCGCGACAGGTCGAGACGCATGAGATAACCATGTCGCTTTCCCCGGATCGTCTTGACCGGCGCCCCTGCCCACAGCCAGTTCCGCTCATAACCGCCGACGATGGCCGCGTACACGCGTCCCCAGCCCGGGTATTCACGCCTGACGTAGGGGCGCGCCGCGGCGATGGCGAGGTTCTGCAGCGCTCGGTAGGCGCGCGCCTTGAGGGAAACTTGCATGACCGGCTCGAGCCCGGGCGTTCAGTTTCAGTGAATCCTTATCCCTGCGCCGCCGCCTACTTCCCCGTCCAGCGCGCCGGCCGCTTCTCCATGAACGCCCGCACCCCTTCGTGGAAGTCGTCGCTGCCATAGGTCAGCGCGATCAAATCGTCCCCGTCCGGCACCGCGCGCGCCTCCTGTATCCGCCGTACCGCCTCCTTCGTCACCTTGATCGTGATCGGCGCGTGCGAGGCGATCGTCTCGGCGAGCTCGCGCACCCGCTTTTCGATGGCTTCCGGCGCGACGATCTCGTGCACGAAGCCCGCGGCGAGCGCCTCCTCCGCCGGCATCAGGCGGGCCGTGAAGATCAGCTCCTTGAACCTCGACGGCCCGAGCAGGTCGACGTAGCGCGCATACGCGTTCATCGACAGGCAGTTGCCGAGCGTGCGGGCGATCGGCGCGCCGAAGCGCGCGTCGGGCGTGGCGATGCGGATGTCGGCGCCGGCGGCGATGCCGAAGCCGCCGCCGACCGCGTAGCCCTGGATCTGCGCGATCACCGGCTTGCCCACGCGGGCAATGCGTCCGGTCCGGCGGTCGCCGTCGCGCTCGTAGCGCAGCCCGTCCTCTCCGGTCTTGAACTCGGTGAACTGGCCGATGTCGGTGCCGGCGACGAAGGCCTTGCCGCCGGCGCCCCTCAGCACGAGCACGCGCACCGAGTCGTCGGCGTCGACCTCCTCGCAGGTGTCGTGCAGGCGCTGGTACATCTCCCAGGTCATCGCGTTGCGCGCCTCGGGCCGGTTGAAGGTCAGCGTGACGATGCCGCCGTCGCGCTCGACGATGACGTGCTCGCCGACGGGCGATGTTTGCTCCATGAAACGGTCCTGCGATGGGGTCGCGAAGATCGTAGCAGCCGACTGTGCGCGTGAAGCCCCTTCTGCGCGTGCGGCGAATCGTCAGGGGCAACACCGAGTCTCTCGCCGTCGCGCCGCTGCTAGAGTGATTTGCAACGCTCGCTCGCCACTCGCCAGGATCACATCGATGAAGGTTGCACTGCTGCTCGCTGCGTTCGCAGCATCCCTCGCCCTGCTCTCGGGCGCTCCGGCGCACGCGCAGGCGAAGTACCCCTCGAAGAACATCGAGGTGGTCGTGCCGTTCGCTCCCGGCGGCGGCACCGACAACATGATGCGCATGATCACGGCGATCATCGACGAGAACAAATGGTCGCCGGTGCCGCTGAACGTCAACAACCGGGCCGGCGGCAGCGGCACGGTCGGGTTCAGCTACCTGATCGGCAAGAAGGGCGACCCGTACGTCATCGCCGGCGCCACGCCGATGATCGTCTCCGGCAAGCTCCAGGGGCGCCTCCCGGGCAACCACCGCGACGCGATGACGGTGCTGATGATCGTCGCCATCGACGAGCTGATGCTCTCGGTGCGCACCGATTCGCCGTACAAGACGCTCGAGGACTTCATCGCCGCGGCGAAGGCCAAGCCCGGCCAGCTCACCGTCGGCGGCACCGGCACGCAGAACGAGGACCACATCTTCGCCCACCTGCTCGAGGAGAAGGCCAAGATCAAGCTCAAGTATGTGCCGTTCAACTCGGGCGGCGAGGCGACCGCGGCGCTGATGGGCGGGCACATCGACGCGGGCATCATGAACCCGAACGAGATCCAGGCGCAGGTCGAGGCCGGCAAGGCGAAGAACCTCGCCGTCGCGGCGCACAAGCGGATGCCCGGCGCACCCGACATCCCCACCTTCGAGGAGAAGGGCTACCCGTTCTTCTGGGAGCAGATGCGCGGCATCGTCGGTCCGAAGGACATGTCGCCCGAGGCGGTTGCCTGGTGGCAGGACACGCTGAAGAAGGTCACCGCGACGAAGAAGTGGCAGGACGACTACATCAAGCCCAACCTCCTGACCCCGACGACGTGGACCGGCGAGGAAGCGAACAAGTACCTCGACGGGCTCACCAGCAGCTACGAAGGTGCGCTGGCCGCGATCGGCGGCCTGAAGAAGTAGCGCTCGCGCGGAGACGACGTGCGCAGCGCTGACCGGATCGCCGGCGCTGCGCTGCTCGCGCTCGCGATCGCCTTCGCCGCCTACGCGCTGCGCCAGTACGCGTACTGGGGCGAGAACGGACCCGGCCCGGCGTTCCTGCCGTTCTGGATCGGCCTCGTGCTGGCGCTGCTCGCGACGATGCTGCTCGTCGGTGCGGTGCGCGCGCGCGACCCGGGCGAGCCCTGGTTGCCCGACCGCACCGGGCTCATCCGGATCGGCATCGTCCTCGGCGCCACGATCGGCTACGTCGCGCTCCTCAATGTGCTCGGCATGACGATCGCGACCGCGCTGTTCCTCGTCGTGCTCGTGCGCTGGCCCGACCGCATGCCGTGGCCGACCGCGATCGGCGTGGCGCTCGGGGTGGCCGCGCTCAACTACGCCGTCTTCGTGCGCTGGCTCCACGTGCCGCTGCCCGAGGGGCCGTTCGGCTTCTGAGCGAAACGGGCGATGGACTTCCTCTCCAACCTCTCGCTCGGCTTCTCGGTCGCGCTGACGCCGTTCAACCTGCTGATGGCGGTGGCCGGCGTCACCATGGGGATCCTGATCGGCGCGCTGCCGGGGATCGGTCCGCCGTCCGGCGTCGCGCTGCTCCTGCCGCTCACCTTCGGCATGGAGCCGACCTCCGGAATCATCATGCTCGCCGCGCTCTACGCCGGCACCATGTACGGCGGCACGATCACCTCCGTGCTGATCAACACCCCGGGCGAGTCGGCCTCGGTCGTGACCTGCATCGACGGCTACCAGATGGCGCTGCAGGGTCGCGCCGGCCCCGCGCTCGGCATCGCCGCGTTCGGCTCGTTCTGCGCGGGCACCGTCGGCGTCGTCCTCCTGATGCTGATCTCGCCGCTGCTCGCGCGCTGGTCGCTCGCGTTCGGCCCGCCGGAGACCTTCGCCCTGATGCTGCTCGGCCTGACGACGGTGACGCTGCTCACCGGCGAGAGCGCGGTCAAGGGCTACATCAGCATGGTGCTCGGCCTGATGCTGGCCAACGTCGGCTTCGACATCGTCTCCGGCGAGCCGCGCTTCGCCTTCGGCATTCCCGAGATGATGGACGGCATCGACTTCCTGCCGGTGGCGATCGGCCTCTTCGGCATCGGCGAGGTGCTCGCGGGGGCCGAACAGGTCGGCGGCGCGACGATGCTGAAGGCGCGCTACGGCCTGCGCGACCTGATCCCGAACGCGGTCGACCGCCTGCGCAGCCGCTGGGCGATCGTGCGCGGCACCGTGCTCGGCTTTCTCGTCGGCGTGCTGCCCGGCGCCGGGCCGACGGTCTCGACCTTCCTTTCCTACGCGGTCGAGAAGAAGATCTCGAAGCACCCGGAGGAGTTCGGGAAGGGCGCGATCGAGGGCGTCGCTGCGCCCGAGTCGGCGAACAACGCCGCCGCGACTGCGGCGATGGTGCCGATGCTGACGCTCGGCATTCCGGGCTCGGCGACGACGGCGATCATGCTCGGCGGGCTGATGATGTGGGGGCTAAGGCCGGGGCCGTTGCTGTTCGAGAAGAACCCGGAGTTCGTCTGGGGCCTGATCGCCTCGCAGTACATCGCCAACGCGATGCTGCTGATCCTCAGCACGGCGGCGATCCCGCTCTTCGTGCGCGCCCTGCGCATCCCCTACGCGATCCTGATGCCGCTGATCATCGTCTTCTGCGTCACCGGCGCGTACTCGCTGAAGAACAGCATCTTCGACGTGGGCACGATGCTCGTCTTCGGCGTCGTCGGCTACGCGATGAAGCGGCTCGGCTACTCGCCGGCGGCCCTGGTGCTGGCGCTCGTGCTCGGGCCGATGGCGGAGCGGGCGCTGCGCCAGTCGCTCATCATCTCGGACGCGGGGGCGGCGATCTTCTTTATGAGGCCGATCTCGGCGGTGCTCGTGATCGCGGCGATCATCGCCGTGCTCGTGCCAACGCTGCGTGCATTTCGCGCGCGGGTGCGACGCTAACCGGCCACCGCGCAACACCTCATCGCGAGAGTCAAGTCTCAAAGGGTCCCTGAGCAGGTCGTCCAAACAGCAACGAAGGGCAGGCGGCCCTGATTCGGCGTGCGACCTCAGAAGTCAGGCGCGGGGAGTCTCTTCCCGCGAACCCGCTGCTGGTCGAAGTGCGGGGGTGGACTGCGGGGAGCATAAAGGCTTCATCAGCAGCTTTCAGGCTCAACTCGCCCAAATAGCCGCTATTTCCGTTGAACCCGATGGTCGCGGCTTCAATCGGATCACCGGGCGAACAGCTCTGAGTCGTCGGAAGCGCTTCGTTCCGCGACATCTGGTTACTCACGTCCTTTAAGGATTGCAGCGGTCGACCGAAAAGGAGGTCCGACGCCCGCTCTGATGCTGCGGCAAGAGCCTGTGCGCAAATTCGCAAGCCAAGGACCACGATGCCGCAATCCCAGCCAATTCCTCACCGCATCCTCGTAGCCCTTGGCATGGCCGCCACCCTGGCCATTTCAGCTTGCGGAGGCGGCGATCATTCGTCGATGTCGTCGCTGTCCGCGGACTCGACTGGCGACGACCGCGGCGTACGCTAAGTCGTGGCCCGACCGGAGTCGCCTGGCAAAAGCGCGTCTGGCCCGAAAGGCAAGGGTGGCGAAGTTCCTCCTCCGCCCGCTCCGCCCCCTCCGCCCGATCCGGAGAGCACGGATCTCCTTTGGTCCAATCCGACCACATGGGGTGGCACGCTGCCGGGCGCTGGCGCAACGGTCGTCATTCCCGCAGGCCGCACCATCGTCCTCGACACTGACACGGCCTCCCTCGGAGCGTTAGACGTCCAGGGCACTCTCACCTTCGCAAACCGTGATCTGGCGCTCACGGCCGCGAGCGTCAAGGTCAGCGGCACGTTCAACGTCGGCAGCGCAACACAACCATTCGTCAATACGGCGACGATCACGTTGACTGGCAGTCCGACGGCGGTCAACGACGGCGTTTCGCGTGGCATTGTCGTATCTGGTGGGCGACTGAACCTGTACGGCGTTGCACCGATGCCGGCGTGGACGAAGCTCAACGCCCACGCCCAGCCGGGTGCAAGCAGTTTCACGCTCGCGGATCCGGTCAACTGGAGTGCCGGCAGCACCATCGCCGTGGCCCCGACCGATTACTACGGCATCGCTGAGACCGAGCGCCTGACTGTCAGCGGTGGCAACGGTCAATCCATCAACACGACCACCGGCATCGCCAGTTTCCGCTGGGGCAAGCTCCAGTACGTCACGGCAACGGGCATGAGCCTTGCGCCAGATTCAGCCTACGTTCCGCCAGCCACGCCCGCGCCTACCGTGCTCGACGAACGCGCCGAGGTCGCCAACTTGAGCCGCAACATCGTCATCCAGAGCGTCGACGACGATGCTTGGCGCACCAAGGGCTTCGGCGTACATCTGATGGTGATGGACCTCGCCTCGAAGGTCGTGCTCGACGGCGTCGAGGTTCGCCGCGGGGGCCAAGCCGGGCAGATGGGGCGCTATCCCATCCACTGGCACATGCTGAGCTATGCCAGCAGCACGGGCGCGTTCATCGGAGACGCATCTGGCAACGCTGTCCGCAACAGCTCCATATGGAACTCGTCGAACCGTTGTGTCGTGCTGCACGGCACCAATGGCGTCATCGTGCAGAACAACGTCTGTCAAGACATCAAAGGCCACGCATTTTTTCTCGAGGACGCCGTGGAGCGGCGCAACGTGATCGAGGGCAACCTGGCGCTCACAATTCGTTCGCCGCAGCCCGAGAAACTGCTCAAGCTCCACGAAGGTCCCGCATCCGACGGCGGACCTTCAGGCTATTGGCTGACCAATCCGGACAACACCGTGCGGAACAACAGCGCCGGAGACTCCTCGGGCCCTGGCTTCTGGCTTTCGTATCCGCGCAAGCCGCTCGGCGAGTCGAAAGCCGTGCCGATGATGCCTGACCGGCTACCGCACGCGGTGTTCGAATACAACACCTCCCATTCGAACAGAAGGCCGGGCTTGTTGCTGAAGTTCGTGCCGTTCGACGACGCGGGCAATGTCCAGGTCAACCTCTACTCACCCACCTCCGATGGTAGCGAGGATGTGGTCACGAACCGCGTTCGCTTCACGTTGAAGGGCGTGGTTTCGTACAAGAACCGCGATGGCGCATACCGAAATCACGCGGCTCTGCCCGACTACGTCGAATGGGTGACAGCTGACAACGTCGGGCAGCATTTCGGCGGCGCCGTCGTACAAGGCACGCTGGTGCGCGGACTGATGGTGGGAGAGAGCCTGAACAACGCTACGGGCTACCCTGCCGACCCATCGAACGACCCCCCGGCCGCCTATGCGACCTACAACTCGACCCTGAGCATCAAGGACAACACCGCTGTCAATTTCGCCTTCGTACCAGGCAAACCGAGTGGCGCGTTCAGAACGGACGACTTCTACATTCGTCCTGTGGAACTCGGCTCTTCGCGCAACACTGACGACAGGATGATCAATTCGAGCCCAGGTTATCGCGTGCTGCCGCCGAATCTGGACGGTCAGCCGTTTGACACACGCAACTGGACGCTTGCCGGCGCCATTTGGGATCTCAACGGATATTGGGGACCCAAGGGGAACTACTGGGTCTACGACCTCCCCTTCTTTACGGCCGGGGGCAACTGCCAAGCAGTGCAGCCGGCGGGCCAAAACGGCCAGAGTTGCGACGGACAGTACTACGGCATCACGGGTTTCGAAACCGACTTCAGCCCGCTCGGCACGCCCTTCTACGCTTCGATGCAAGCAGTGCGGCAGGACAGCAATGGCGCCGAGATCGGTCGTTGGGTGGTCGGAAACGGCGCGAAAAACTACACCAAGGGCAATTTCAGGCACTTCGCCGCACGCACACAAGGCCGCTTCGTGCTGCGCTTCCCAGACGATCCGCTGCCCAAGAGCATCGCGATGACCGTCACGAACGCGTTTCGCGACACCGATACGTTTCTTCTCGGCGTCGCTTTCGATGGGACGGTGAATGCCACGGGCTACACGGTGGCCGGTACTGATAGTCACCGCATGGACCCCAAGACCTGGGCCGCGAACGCGCCCTACGCCAAATATGCCCGCTACTTCCGGGCTGCTGGCAGTCTGGCCGAAGTCGTGTCCGGGGGTGGTGATCTGATGTGGCAAGACCGCGCCAACAACATCGTGTGGATTCGCTACCGCGGTGGCCTCGGGTACCCGTTCGAGTACGAGGCGCCGATCGCCCCGGGCTCCGATGCGGATCTGCTGCGGCAGTACTCCATCGTGCTCTATCCCAAGCCATGAAGCTTCAGTCCGGCGCTTCGATTTCCTATGGGCTTCCCAGAACGTTGGGGTGGCTTTTGGGCGTGGCTTCCGCAATGGCGATGGCGGCTTCCGATCGCCTCGAAGCTCGCATCCCGCCCGATCGCGATCAAGTCCAGCAGGTTGTCGACATCTGTTCGCGCGAGATGCAGAAGAGCATCTGTCGGACATCGAATGACCAGTCATCTGCTCCTGCATCCGGGTCGGTGTACGTGGCCGGCTCGGGCCCCATCGACGCTGGTGCTTATCAAACCCTGCGCGAGGCCGGCGATGCGATGTGTGAGCACGCGCGACGTTCCTGCGCGGCGAACTGGACCGGTCCCGCGTGCCGCACGGCCCGCAGTCTCTGGGCATCCCGGTAAGCAAGGGTGCGCGACGCTACCACGCCCGAGTCAGTCTCGCGCAGCCAGGCTGACCGCCGAGGTCGTGCCCCCGCAGCCCGTGCCCGCGCGCCTTCGCCCTTGATGTGGTTGGAGGGCCCGCAGGGGCCTTGGCTCATGTCCCCGTGAACCGCGGCTTCCTCTTCTCCATGAACGCCGCCTGCCCTTCCTTGTAGTCGCTGCTCGCGAAGCACGCCGCCACCGCGCGCTCGGTCGCGGGCACGTCGCGCGTCTGCGAGTCCTTCAGCGACTCGCCCACCACCAGCTTGGCGCAGCGCACGGTGAGGGGCGCGTTCTCGGCGATCGCTCGCGTCATCGTCTCGATCGTCGGCTCGAGCTCGGCGTCGGCGACCACTCGGTTCACGAGGCCCATCCGCTCCGCCTCGCGGGCGTCGAACTGGCGCCCGGTGAAGAACATCTCCTTGGCGTACGCGGGGCCGATCAGGTCGACGAGCGGCTGCGCCCGGTTGAGACCGTAGCCGAGGCCGAGCTTCGCCGCCGGCACGCCGAACTTCGCGTTCTCGGTGCAGACGCGGATGTCGCAGCACACCGCCGCAGCCGTGCCGCCGCCGATGCAGTAGCCGCGGATCATCGCAATGGTCGGTATCGCCATCTGCTGGATCGCCGAATACGCGCGCTGCGTCGTCGCCTGGTAGTGCGCCACCGCTTCCGCTTCCTGGCGCTCGTCCTTGAACTTCGAGATGTCGGCACCCGACGCGAAGGCCTTGCCGCCGGCGCCGGTGACGACCATCACCCGCACCGACGGGTCGGCCGAGAAGTCGGCCATGATCTCGAGCGCGGCGATCCACATGTCGAGCGAGATCGCGTTGTGCCGCTCGGGATTGTTGAAGATCATCCAGCCGACGCCGTCGTCCTTGCGGGAGATCATCTTTTCGCTGGGCATTCCTGGAATCTCCTCAGATGACGGTCTGGCTGCGCAGCCGCTCGATCGCTGCGTCGTCGTAGCCGAGCTCCTTCAGCACCTCGGCCGTGTGCTCGCCGAGGTCGGGCGGATGCGCGACCACGCGGCTCGGCGTGCGGCTGAGCGTCACCGGCTGGCCGACGTAGGCGGTGTCGCCGAGCGCCTGGGCGATGCCGAGGTGGCGCACCTGCGGATCCTCGAACGCCTCGTCGATCGCGTAGATCGGGCCCGAGGGCACGCCCGCCTTGTTGAAGATCTCGACCCACTCGGCGGTGTCGCGGCTCACGAGGTGCCGCTCGAGCTCGTCGTGCAGCGCGTCCCGGTTCTTCGAGCGCAGCGCGCCGGTGGCGTAGTCGGGATGCTTCGTCAGCTCGGGAATGCCCATGGCCTCGCACAGGCGGACCCAGATCCTGCCGCCCGAGGCGGCGATGTTCATGTAGCCGTCGCGGGTCTTGTAGACGCCGGTGGGGATCGAGGTGGGATGGTTGTTGCCGGCCTGCCTGGCGACTTCGCCCTTCATCAGCCAGCGCGCCGCCTGGAAGTCGAGCATGAAGAGCTGCGCCTGCAGCAGCGACGACTGCACCCACTGGCCCTTGCCCGACTTCTCGCGCTCGATCAGCGCGACGGCGATGCCCCAGGCGCAGAAGATGCCGGCGCAGAGGTCGGCGATCGGGATGCCGACGCGCACCGGCCCCTGCCCCGGCAGGCCGGTGATCGACATCAGCCCGCCCATGCCCTGGGCGATCTGGTCGAAGCCCGGGCGCAGCCGGTACGGCCCGTCCTGGCCGTAGCCGGAGATGCTCGCGTAGATCAGCCGCGGGTTGATCGCCGAGAGCGCCTCGTAGCCGATGCCGAGCTTGTCCTTGACGTCGGGCCGGTAGTTCTCGACGACGACGTCGGCGCGCTCGACCAGCTTCTTCAGGATCGCCACGCCTTCGGGCGACTTCAGGTTGAGCGTCATCCCGCGCTTGTTGCGGTGCACGTTCTGGAAGTCGCTGTCCTCGCGCGGGCCGCCGATGCCCTCGCCTTCGTCGATCGCCGGCGGCATCTCGACCTTGATGACCTGGGCGCCCCAGTCGGCGAGCTGGCGTACCGCCGTCGGTCCGGCGCGGACGCGGGTGAGATCGATGACGGTGAGGTGGGAGAGGGCAGTGGAAGCGAGCATCGGCCAAGTCTAGGGCCTCGCCGCCGACCCTACTTCCGGCGTCGTGCCCCGGCGGCTCAGGATGCCCGCGGACACCAGCGCGAAGACGAGGCCGACCGGCAGCGGCCGAAGGTCAGGACGATCTCCTGCATGGGAGCTTCCCGAGGTGGTGGAGGGGCTCTCCTTGTGCCTGCCGTCGTCGGAAACGCGTCATACGAACGGATGATTCTGGCGTCGCGGCGCGGAAATCATCCGAAAGTCGCGCCCCGGTCAGGCGATCAGCCGCTGCTCCCGGGCCAGGCGCACGGCCTCGGTGCGGCGGCGGGCGCCGAGCTTGTCGAAGACGCGGCTCGAATGCGTCTTGACCGTGTTCTCGCTGACATGGACGCGCTCGCCGATCTCCTTGTTCGAGAGCCCCGCGGCGATCAGCTCGAGGATCTGCAGCTCGCGCGGCGTGATGGCGAGCGACACGAGCCGCGCCTCGTCGCGGACGAAGTCGAGCGGCACGGGCGGCGACGCTTCGCGCACGACGACCGTCTCGACGACCCGCCGGGTCAGGCGACGGCCGAGCCAGATGCCGACCACCGCGAACAGCGCCGCGATCAGGCCGGCGTAGATCTCGGTCGCGCGCTCGACGACCAGCCAGCGGTACTCGATCAGCTTCAGCCCGGCGATGAGCGCGCCGCCGAGCAGGCCCCAGAACAGGACGTGGCGGCGCATCGCCCCGCCGGCCTCAGGACGCGGCGCGGACGCGCTCGACGCGCGCGAGGCAGCCGCGATACCGCTCGTCGACGCGCCGGGCGAACCACTCGGTGGTCAGGCTGCGGGTGATCTTCGGGCTCTGCAGGCGGATCTTCGGCACCATCGCGCGCGGCACCGGCCGCCGCTCGAGCTGGTCGGCGAGCTCGAACACCCGGGTGTACAGCCGCGTCGTCTCGAAGTCGGCGCGCTCGTCCTGCTCGAGCGCGTTGCGGATCGCACCGTCGCTCAGGCCGAGCCGGGCGCCGAGGCTGCGTGTCGCGAGCTCGGTCTGGCCCGGCTTGGCCGGATCGGCGCCGTGGATGACGAGGTCGCCGTCGAGCTCGAGCGGGATGCCGGTGGCGAGGCTCACCGCGTTCTGGAACGCGGCGTTGCGGCTCGCCCAGTGGCCGGCGTTGAAGTCGGCGAAGCGATAGATCATCTGGTCGTACGCGGCCGGATAGTCGAGCAGGTGGGCCACGCCGAAGTAGAGGCCGCCGCGGCGGGTGAACACCTCGTCGCGCACCGAGCCGGCCATGCGATAGGGATAGGGCTTGGTCTTCACGTGGCGCTCGGCGAAGTCGATGCTCACCTGCATCGGTCCGCCGGTACGCACCGGGTTGTAGCCGGCGAGCAGGCGCTGGCCGAGCGGCACCTGGCCGATGAACTCCTCGAACAGGTCGCTCAGCTCCTTCTCGGTCTTCGCCGCCTCGATCCGCTCGCTCCAGGTGCGCGTGTCGGGCGAGCGCAGGGCGAGCGCGCCCGCCACGAGCAGCTTCGGCACGCCGGCGCGCTCGGCGCGGCGGTCGATCTCCTCGCGGGCGAGCTGGCCGAGGCGCGGCACGGTCGGGTCGGCGCGATAGCTCGATTCCTGCTCGGTCACCGCGAGCACGGCGCAGACCTTGTCCGGCCGCGGCTCGATGCCGAGCGTCGCGAGGGCGGCGTAGATGTCGACCGCCCAGCCGGGGCGGTCGGCGAGGCTGGGCGGCAGGAGCGAGACGATCTGCGCCCGCACCTCCTCGGGCCGCGGCGCCGGCGTCGGCGACGGCGACGGCTCGCTCGCGCAGCCGGCGAGGAGGGCGACGCCGACGAGAACGAAGGCGAGGAGCGAGCGCACGCGCAGAGCGAGGGTCATGCGACGAGCTTAGCCCGGCGCCGGCGGGCGGCGCGTCCGAGGGACAAACGGCGTCGCGGCCCGAGGCACCCTGTCGTCCTGAGCAAAGCGAAGGACCTCGACCTCCGCGTGCAGCGAGATCCTTCGCTTCGCTCAGGATGACAACCAGGCGCTCGCTGTCACCGAGGCGCCGGCGCGTCGACCGAGTCGCGGCACGCGCGCGGGAGCGACGAGCTCTTGAGGCCTTCGCCGGCGACGCAGCGCCACGTGATCGGGGCTTCGTTCGGGTTCTCCGGCACGAACACGAGCTCGCCGTGCTTCGTCTCGACCGTCAGCACCATCTGCTCGGCGTCGTAGGCGAGGGTGCTCCCGTCGGGCAGCGTCGACGCGATTCCCGCCTGCTGCAGCGATTCGGGCGGCTCCCGGTCGTGCTGGACGAACCAGTTGCCGAGCGCCTGTCGCGCCGGCTCGCTGCCGGCGTAGGCCGCCTGCAGCTGGGCGCGCACGGTGTAGTCCTGGTACGCGGGAATCGCCACCGCCGCGAGGATGCCGATGATCAAGGCGAGGACGACGATGCCGCCGAGCCCGCCGCCGGCACGGCCCGTGTATGGCACGAAGAGCGCGAGCAGCCAGGCGACGGGATTGCGCCGCGGCAGCGGCGCCGCCGGGTCGAGGACGCGCGAGGTGCGCTTGGTCAGCCACGGATAGCCGTTGGTCAGCTCGTGGAACGACATCCAGAAGCCGCGCGTCAGCGCCGCCTGGCCGGCGTACGAAGGCAGGTCCATCTGCTTCCAGCGCCTGGCCCCGGCGGCGAGGGCGACGAGCGCCCGCGCCGCCGACTCGGGCGACTCGCAGCAGGCGCGGCCGTGCCGGTCGCAGGTGGACTCCTTGGCGCGGGAGTACGCCGCGCCGAGCAGCGGCAGCCAGAGCACGGGTGCGCGCAGCAGGTTGCCGGTGAGGTGATGGCGGCGGATGTGGCCGAGCTCGTGGCCGAAGTAGAAGTTGACGCCGTCCGGATGCTCGTCCATCGCGTCGACGATGTCGGAGAGCAGCACGACGTAGTTGCGGCCGAGGAAGCGAGTGGCGAAGGCGTTGAGCGCGCCGCCGCCCTGCATCAGGTAGGCCTCGGGCGGCTCCTCGAGGCCGAGGCGCTTGCAGCAGGCCTCGAAGCGCGCCCTGAGGTCGGGCAGCTGCGCCTGCGAGAGCAGCACCGAGTTGCCGCGCAGCCAGGAGATGAATGCCGAGTGCGCGAAGACGTAGAAGATGAAGCCGAACAGGAGGTAGACGAGCGCCAGCCCGAGGGTGCCGACGACGATGAGCAGCCAGCCGATCAGGCCGAACACCAGGGTGAGTGCGCCGAGGGTGTTCTCGTGCGGGTAAACCAGCTCGTCCTTCAAGATTTCTCCTCCCGTCTGCCTCGCGGTCTCGCGTCTCGGCGCGGCCGGCCTCCAGCCTCTAATGTAGGTCCCCGGGTCATGCGAACATCGCGTCCGGGACCGGAAGAAACATGGCCGAGAGATCGTTCGTCGAGGAAGTCAAGAAGCTGAGGCTCGGCGCGGGCGAGGTGTTCCATGGCGAAGGCATCCTCGCCGTCACCAAGGCCCTGCTCGAGTCGGGCGTGTCGTACGTCGCCGGCTACCAGGGCGCGCCGATCTCGCACCTGATGGACGTGCTCGCCGACGCGCAGGACATCCTCTCCGAGCACGGCATTCGCTTCGAGAACTCGGCCAGCGAGGCGACCGCGGCGGCGACGCTCGCCGCCTCGGTGAACTACCCGCTGCGCGGCGCCGTGACGTTCAAGGGGCCGGTCGGCGTCAACGTCGCGTCCGACGCGCTCGCCAACCTCGCCTCGGGCGGCGTCACCGGCGGCGCGCTCGTCATCGTCGGCGAGGACTACGGCGAAGGCTCGTCGATCATGCAGGAGCGCAGCCACGCCTTCGCGATGAAGTCGCAGATCTGGCTGCTCGACCCGCGGCCCGACCTGCCGTCGATGGTCGCCGCGGTCAAGCACGGCTTCGCGCTCTCGGAGGCGAGCCACACGCCGGTGATGCTGATGCTGCGCATCCGCGCCTGCCACGTGCACGGCCGCTTCGTCGCCGAGGCGAACCGCACCGCGAGCTTCCTCGCCGGCGACGCGCTCGCCGCGCCGCGCCGCGACACGGCGCGCATCGCCCTGCCGCCCGCCACCTACGTGCACGAGCAGGAGAAGGTGAAGGAGCGGTGGCCGCAGGCGGTGCGCTACGTCGAGGAGAACCGCCTCAACGAGTTCTTCGCCGATGGGGCCGACTCCATCGGCGTCGTCGTCCAGGGCGGCAACTACAACACCCTGGTGCGCGCGCTCGAGCGGCTCGGCCTCGCCGACGTCTATGGCCGCTCGAAGATCCCGCTCTACGTGATGAACGTCGCCTATCCGGTCATCCCGTCCGAGGTGACGCGGTTCTGCGCCGGCAAGCAGGCGGTGCTTCTGGTGGAGGAAGGGCAGCCGAACTTCATCGAGCAGAACCTCGCGACGGTGCTGCGCCAGGCGGACCTGCAGACCGTGCTGCACGGCAAGGACTTCCTGGCCCCGGCGGGCGAATACACCGGCGCGGAAGTGCTGAAGGGCGTGCGGGCGTTCCTGGAGCACTACGGACGCGTCGAGACCCTTCGCTCCGCTCAGGGTGACAAGAAGGCTTCAGTCATCCCGCTCACGCCGTTGGCCGAGGTCGTCCACGGCCGCCCGCCCGGCTTCTGCACCGGCTGCCCCGAACGCCCCATCTTCAGCGCGATGAAGCTCGTCGAGAAGGAGCTCGGCACGCACCACGTCAGCGCCGACATCGGCTGCCACCTGTTCTCGATCCTGCCGCCGTTCCATATCGGCAACACGACGATGGGCTACGGGCTCGGCACCGCGGGCGCGTCGGCGTTCACGGTCGACGCGAAGAAGCGCGCGATCTCGGTGATGGGCGACGGCGGCTTCTGGCACAACGGCCTCACGAGCGGCATCGCCAACGCCGTGTTCAACCGCAGCGACAACCTGACGATCGTCGTCGACAACAACTACACCTCGGCGACCGGCGGCCAGGACCTCCCGTCGTCGAAGGCGGCGCATCCGACGCGCTCGACCGGCCACGCGATCGAGAGCGCGGTGCGCGGCGTCGGCGTCGACTGGGTGCGCACCGTGCGCCGCACCTACGACGTCGCCGGCCTGCGCGACACGCTGCGCGAGGCGCTGACGACGACGGCGAAGGGTCCGAAGGTCGTGATCGCCCAGTCGGAGTGCCAGCTCAACCGGCAGCGCCGCATCAAGCCGCAGATCAGGGCGGCAGTGGCGCGCGGCGAGCGCGTCGTGCGCGAACGCTTCGGGGTCGACAGCGACACCTGCACCGGCGACCACTCGTGCATCCGGCTCTCCGGCTGCCCTTCGCTCTCGATCAAGCCGAACCCCGATCCGCTGCGCACCGACCCGGTCGCCACCGTGCTTGACAGCTGCGTCGGCTGCGGCGTCTGCGGCGAGGTGTCGCACGCGGCGGTGCTCTGCCCCTCGTTCTACAAGGCGCGCATCGTCAGCAACCCGAGCGCGTGGGACCGCGTCGTCGAGCGCGTGCGCGGCGCGGTGATCGGCTGGCTGCAGCGGCGCGACGCGCGCGCACGGGCCCGGCTGGCGTTCTGAGCGAGGAGAGGTCGAAGGAGAGCGCGGCATGATCTTTCGCCAGCTGTTCGAGAACCTGTCGAGCACCTGCACCTACCTCCTGGGCTGCGAGGAGACGGGCGAGGCGGTGCTGATCGACCCGGTCGTCAACTCGATCGAGCGCGACCTCGCGGCGATCGCGAGCCTCGGGCTGAAGCTCGCGTGGACGCTCGAGACGCACGTCCACGCCGACCACATCACCGCTGCCCTGCACCTGAAGCAGCAGGCGGGCAGCCGGATCGCCGCGCCGGCGTTCGACCGGCTGCCGTGCGCCGATCTCGGCGTCGAAGAAGGCGTGCCGTTCACGGTCGGCCGGCTCTCGTTGCGGCCCTTGCACACGCCTGGCCACACCGACGGCCACTTCGCCTATGCGCTCGCCGACCGCGTCTTCACCGGCGACGCCCTCCTGATCGACGGCTGCGGCCGCACCGACTTCCAGGGCGGCGATGCGGCGACGCTCTATGCGAGCGTCACCGGCAAGCTGTTCACGCTCGCCGACGAGTGCCTCGTCTATCCGGGGCACGACTACCAGAACCGGCGCGTCTCCTCGATCGGCCAGGAGAAGCTGCGCAACCCGCGCCTCGGCGCCGGCAAGTCGCGCGAGGAGTTCGAGACCATCATGGCCGGCCTCGACCTGCCGTATCCGAAGTTCATCGACTGGGCGCTGCCGGGAAACCGGCAGTGCGGCGTCTGCCCGGACGACGTGCCCGAGCAGATGAGGGCCTACTGCGGTCGCATGACCGAGAGCCCGCAGGGCTAGCGACTTCCTCCGTCGAGACTGTGCAGCCGCTGAAGATCGCGATCATGGCCATGGGCGGCGAGGGCGGCGGCGTCCTCGCCGACTGGATCGTCGACATGGGCGAGTCGAATGGCTACCTGGCGCAGACGACGTCGGTGCCCGGCGTCGCCCAGCGCACCGGGGCGACGATCTACTACGTCGAGCTGTTCCCCGCGGCGCGCGCCGAGGCCGACGGCGCGCGGCCGGTGCTCGCGTTGATGCCCTTGCCGGGCGACGTCGACGTGGTGCTCGCCTCCGAGCTGATGGAAGCCGGCCGCGCGGTGCAGCGCGGCCTCGTCACGCCCGACCGGACGACGCTCGTCGCCTCGACGCACCGCGTCTACTCGATCACCGAGAAGACGGCGCTCGGCGACGGTCGGGTCTCGAGCGACGCGCTGCTCGCGCATGCCGCGCAGGCGGCGCAGCGCTTCGTCCGCTTCGACATGGCGGCGGTCGCCGAGCAGCACGGCAGCGTCATCGGCGCGGTGCTGTTCGGCGCGCTCGCCGGCACCGGTGCGCTGCCCTTCAGCCGGCCGCAGTTCGAGGCGACGATCGAGCGCAGCGGGGTCGGCGTGAAGAGCAGCCTGGCCGCGTTCGCCGCGGCGTTCGAGCAGGTGCAAGGCGGCGCGGTGGACGCGCCCCCTGCGGAGGTCGCGCAGCTGCACGGCGATGTGGTGGCGCAGCCGATAGCCGCGGCGCTCGACGGCGGGGGCGAGGCGGTGCCGGCGAGTGGCGCCGAGGTCCTTCGCTCCGCTCAGGACGACAAAGGGCGTCATCCTGAGCAAAGCGAAGGATCTCGACCGGCCGAGCTGCATCCCGCCGTGCGTGCCCTCCTCGACCGCATCGCGAACGAATTTCCCCTCACCGCCGCGCCGCTCCTGCGCGAAGGCGTGCGCCGCCTGATCGACTACCAGGACCCCGCCTACGCCGATCTCTACCTCGACCGCCTCGCCCGGATCGCCGCGCTCGCCGGCGCCGAGCCGACGCTGCTCGAGGAGACGGCGCGCCACCTCGCCCTCTGGATGTCGTACGAGGACACGGCCCGCGTCGCGGCGCTCAAGACCCGCGCCACCCGCTTCGAGCGCGTCCGCCGCGAGGTCCGTGCCGGAGAAGACCAGGTGCTCGCCATCGACGAGTACCTGCATCCGGGCGTGCGCGAGATCGCCGAGACGCTGCCGGCGGGCATCGGCCGCGCGATCGAGCAACCCGGGTGGCTGCGTCGCCGCGTCGAGCGCTGGACACGCAAGGGCCGCGTGGTCACCACGAGCTCGCTCGGCGGATTCCTGATGCTGTACGCCGTCGCCGGCATGAAGCGCTGGCGCCGCTCGACCACCCGCTACGCCGCCGAGAACGCGGCGATCGAGGCGTGGCTGGCGCGGATCGCCGAGACCGCGGCGAGCCATCCTGCGCTGGCGGTCGAGATCGCGCGCTGCCAGCGGCTCGTCAAGGGCTACAGCGAGACGCACGCACGCGGCGTGCGCAACTACGAGACGGTGATGGCTGCCCTGCAGAAGGCCGGCCCGGCGCTCGCGCCTGCAACCCTGCAGGAGCTGCGCGAGGCCGCGCTCGCCGACGAGCAGGGCACGAAGCTGGCCGCGACGCTGGCCCGCCACGCGCTCGCCTGAGCCCAAGGAGAAGAGGCATGCGCAGTTCGTATCGCGACGATCCGGCGGCGATCCGGGCGCTGGTGCAGCCCGACCGGGTGCATCGCGACCTCTACATCGACCCCGAGCTGTTCGCCCTCGAGCAGGAGCACTTCTTCGCCAACACGTGGAACTACGTCGGCCACGATTCGCAGATCCCGAAGCCCGGCGACTGGATCCGCGCCGAGATCGCCGGCCAGCCGCTGATCGTCGTCCGCCACCAGGACGACACGGTGCGGGTGCTGATGAACCGCTGCGCGCACAAGGGCTCGCGCCTGGTCAGCGCGCCGTCCGGCCACGCCGGCAAGCACTTCCGCTGCCCGTACCACGCGTGGACCTTCCGCACCGACGGCTCGCTCCTCAACATCCCGCTCAAGGAGGGCTACGAGGGGACGAATCTCGCCGCGTGCGAATCGGGCAAGGGCCTCGCGACGGTGAAGAACGTGCGGCTCCATCGCGGCTTCGTCTTCGTGAAGCTCAACGACGTCGGCCCGGGCTTCGAGGAGTACTTCGGCGAGTCGCTCGGCTCGATCGACAACATGGCCGACCGCTCGCCCGAGGGCCGGCTCGAGATCGCCGGCGGCTGCCTGCGCTTCCTGCACCAATGCAACTGGAAGATGTTCGTCGAGAACCTCAACGACACGATGCATCCGATGGTGGTGCACGAGTCGTCGGCCGGCACCGCCAAGCGGATGTGGATCGACAAGCCGGCCGACCAGGCCAAGCCGATGGCGATCGAGCAGTTCACGCCGTTCATGTCGGACTACAAGTTCTTCGAGGACATGGGCGTCCGGGTGTTCGACAACGGGCACAGCTTCTCAGGCGTGCACTTCAGCATCCACAGCAAGTACTCGGCGATCCCCCAGTACGACGCGGCGATGAAGGCCGCGTACGGCGAGGAGCGGACGGCGCGCATCCTCGGCCTGGCCCGCCACAACACCGTGTACTACCCGAACCTCACGATCAAGGGGGCGATCCAGGCGATCCGCGTCGTCAAGCCGGTCGCCGTCGACAAGACGGTGGTCGAGAGCTGGACCTTCCGCCTGGCCGGCGCGCCGCCCGAGCTGCTGCAGCGCACGGCGATGTACAGCCGCCTGATCAACTCGCCTTTCTCGGTCGTCGGCCACGACGACCTGCAGGCCTACCGCGGCATCCAGGCAGGCCTGCACGCGGGCGGCAACGAGTGGGTCAGCCTGCACCGCAACTTCGACGCCGACGAGATCGGCAAGGCCGACGTCACCACCGTCGGCACGAGCGAGATCTCGATGCGCAACCAGTACCGCGCCTGGGCGCGCTACATGACCATGACGATGGAGGCTTCCCGATGAGCGCCGACATCAGCGAGCGGATCCTGATCGACTTCGTCGTCCGCGAGGCGCGCCTGCTCGACGAGCGCCGCTACGAGGAGTGGAACGCGCTCTTCACCGACGACGCGATCTACTGGGTGCCGCTGGTGCCGAACCAGCCCGAGGGCCTCGACCACACCTCGCACCTCTACGAGGACAAGCTGCTGCGGGAGCTGCGCATCGAGCGGCTGAAGAGCCCGCGCGCGTTCTCGCAGCAGCCGCCGACGCGCAGCCTGCACCTGCTGCAGACGCCGACGGTCGAGCCCGCCGATCCGGCCCGGCCCGACGAGCACCGCGTCCGCACCGTGTTCCAGTACACCGAATCGCAGGGCGACGAGATCAACACCTTCGTCGGCGTCTGCTGGCACCGGCTGGTCGTCGAAGGCGCGGCGCTGCGCATCCGGCAGAAGCGCGTCGACCTCCTCAACAGCGACGCGGCCCTGCCGGCGGTGCAGCTTTTCGTCTAGGGCCGGGAGCGCGCCCCGCCCGGCAGACCGGGATCGCGGCGGGGATGCGTGATTTCTTGACAGCTCTATCCACCTGTAACCGGAGGCACGCACCGTGGCGGTCCAGAATGGTCGCTACCAGGATCGCCAGCCAAGCACCTTGAGCACCGTCTACGCTGAATTCAACCGGGTCGCGGCGCGGCGCGGCGACGCCCCGTTCCTCCATGTCGAGCCGGTCACCGCCGCCGCCTACGGCATCGAGCCCGGACCGCGCACCTGGCGCGAGGTCGCCGGCGAGGTCGAGCGGCTGCGCAACGCCTATGCCCACGCCGGCTACGGGCCCGGCCACCGGGTCGGCCTGATGCTCGAGAACCGGCCTGCGTTCTTCTGCCACTGGCTGGCGCTCAACGCGCTCGGCATCAGCATCGTGCCGATCCACGAGGACATGCGCTCGGCCGAATGGGGCTACCTGATCGGGCACAGCGAGATGGTGCTGGCGGTCGTCCAGCCCGGCCGCGAAGGCAGCCTGCGCGAAGCGGCGAGCTCGGCGAACAAGATCCTCGACACGATCCGCCCCGAGGTCGCCGGCCGCATTCCCGACGCGCGCACGCCGCCGAAGGGCAACCGCCAGAAGATCGACCGCGGCACCGAGTGCGCGCTGCTCTACACCTCGGGCACGACCGGCAAGCCCAAGGGCTGCCGCCTCGCCAACGGCTACTTCCTGCGCGCCGGCGAGTGGTACCTCGGCCTCGGCGAGCTGGCGACAGTGCGTCCGGACGTCGAGCGCTTCATCACGCCGCTGCCGCTCAGCCACATGAACGCGCTCGCGTTCTCGTCGATGGCGGCGATCCTGTCCGGCGGCGTGATCGTCCAGCTCGACCGCTTCCATCCGCGCACCTGGTGGCGCAGCGTGCGCGAGAGCGGCGCGACCGTCGCCCACTACCTGGGCGTGATGCCGGCGATGCTCCTCTCGGCGCCGCCGGCCGAGGACGATCGCAAGCATGCCCTGCGCTTCGGCTTCGGCGCCGGCGTGGATCCGGCGCACCACGCCGCCTTCGAGACGCGCTTCGGGGTGCCCTTGCTCGAGGCGTGGGCCATGACGGAGACCGGCGCGGCCGCCTGCATCATCGCCAATCGCGAGCCGCGCCACGTCGGCACGCGCTGCTTCGGCCGGGCCGACTTCATGATGGACACCCGCATCGTCGACGAGCAGGGCGCCGACGTCGAGGCCGGCCTGCCCGGAGAGCTGCTCGTGCGCGCGGTGGGCGACGATCCGCGCGCCGACTTCTTCCTCGGCTACCTGAAGGACGAGATGGCGACCGAGGGGGCGTGGGCCGGCGACTGGTTCCACACCGGCGACATCGTCCGCAAGAGCGCCGAAGGCGACTTCCACTTCGTCGACCGGCGCAAGAACGTGATCCGCCGCAGCGGCGAGAACATCTCGGCGGTGGAGGTCGAGAGCGTGCTCGACACGCATCCAGCGGTGGCGCAGAGCGCGGTCGCCGGCACGCCCGACCCGACCCGCGGCGACGAGGTGCTCGCCTGCATCGTCCTGCGCAAGGCCGAGCAGATGCCGCCGCCCGAGAAGATCGCGGCGAGCATCGTCCGGCACGCCCTCGCGCGGCTCTCGTACTTCAAGGCGCCGGGCTACGTGGCCTTCGTAGACGCGCTGCCGCTCACGACCTCGCAGAAGGTCCAGCGCGGCGAGCTGAAGGAGCTCGCCAAGCGGTTGCCGCTCAGCCCGCAGTGCCACGACATGCGGATCCTGAAGCGCCGGCAGAAGCGGATCGAGGCCGAGGCCGGCAAGGGAGGCGTCTCGGCGCTCGGCGCGCTGACGACCTCCGGCGACCTGTCGGTCGCGGGCGACCTGAGCGCCGCGGGCACGGTGAGCAGCGCGTTCTCGACGTCGACGCGCGGCGACGTGCCCGGCCCCGACGCGGGCGCGCTCGCCGGCATCGCCGGCATCGCCCCGCCGCCCGTGCTCAAGCCGCGCACGCCCGCCGTCAAGCCGCCGGCGCCGCCTGCCGCCGCCCCGCCCGACGACGACGGCGCCGCCTGACGTGGCGCGGGCGTCGTACGAGGGCGTCGCCGTCGCCGTGCCGGTGACGGTGCCCTACCGGCGCTACTCCACCCGCGGCGCGCACTGGTTCGTCGGCCAGGCGCTCGAGGCGCTCGTCGCGCGCTCGGGGATCGCCAAGGAACGGATCGACGGGCTGACCGTCTCGAGCTTCTCGCTCGCGCCCGACACCGCGGTCGGCGTGACGCAGCATCTCGGCGTGAGCCCGCGCTGGCTCGACCACATCCCCACCGGCGGCGCGTCGGGGGTGATGGCGCTGCGCCGCGCGGCGCGCGCGGTGCAGGCGGGCGACGCCGATGTCGTCGCGTGCATCGCGGCGGACGCCAACCATGTCGAGTCGTTCCGGCAGATGCTCGGCGGCTTCTCGCACTTCGCGCGCGACGCGAGCTATCCGTACGGCTCGGGCGGGCCCAACTCGATCTTCGCCTTCATCACCGCCGCCTACATGCGCGCGCACGGCGCGACGCGCGAGGACTTCGGCCGGATCTGCGTCGCGCAGCGCGCCAACGCGCTGCAGAACCCGAACGCGCTGTTCAAGGTGCCGCTGACCCTGCCGCAGTACCTGGACGCGCGGCCGATCGCCGACCCCATCCACCTGTTCGACTGCGTCATGCCGTGCGCCGGCGCCGAGGCCTTCCTCGTGCTGCGCGAGGAGCGGGCGCGGGACCTCGGCCTGCCGCACGTGCTCGTGCGCGGCGCGATCGAGCGGCACAACGCCTTCGCCGACGACCCGGTGCTGCTGCGCGGCGGCTGGCGCGTCGACCGCGACGACCTGTACGCGCAGGCCGGCGCGACGCCGGCCGACATCGATTTCGTGCAGACCTACGACGACTATCCGGTCGTCGTGATGCTGCAGTTCGAGGACCTCGGTTTCTGCGACAAGGGCGAGGGTCCTGCGTTCGTGCGGGCGAGGACGCTCACGCACGACGGCGACTTCCCGAACAACACCAGCGGCGGCCAGCTCTCGGCCGGCCAGGCGGGCTGCGCGGGCGGGTTCCTCGGCATGACCGAGGCGATCCGCCAGCTCACCGCGGAGGCGGAAGGGCGCACGGTGAAGGAGGCGAAGCTGGGGCTCGTCTCGGGGTTCGGCATGGTGACGTACGACCGGTGTTTGTGCACCGGGGCGGTGATCCTGGGGAAGTCGGGATGACGGTGACGACCCTCACCCCGACCCTCTCCCGCGAGCGGGAGAGGGAGCGCGCCGGTTTTCTACCTCTCCCGCTTGCGGGAGAGGGCTGGGGTGAGGGCGGTTCGCCATGACCATGCCTCTGATGAAGCCGCGCCGGAAGAATCCGGTGCTGCGCACGCGACAGATGAACCTGCCGCCCTGGGCGCGCGGCCGCACCGCGCTCGGCATGACGGCGGCCGCCGCGGAAGGCCGCTTCGAGCTGCAGGTGTGCCAGCGCTGCCGGGCGGTGCAGTACCCGCCGCGCGACGCCTGCCATCGCTGCCTATCGCCCGAGCTGCGCTGGACCGCGCAATCGGGCGCCGGCGAGCTGCTCGCCGAGACCGTGCTCCACCACAGCAACGATCCCTTCTACCGCGAGCGCCTGCCGTGGCGGCTCGGCCTGGTGCGGCTCGACGCCGGCCCGACCGTGATCGTCCACCTGCACGGCGACGTGCCGTCGCCGCTGGCGACACGCGAAGCGGTGCGCCTCCACGTCGGCGCCCGCCTCGACCGCGCCGGCGCCGCGGTGCTGATCGGATTCCCTCCCGGGGAGAGCGAACACATGGCCGACGACCCGATGCTGCGCGAGATGACCAGCGACCCCAAGTTCCGCAAGATCCTCGTCACCGACGGCAAGACCGAGGTCGGCCAGGCGCTCGTCAAGGCGCTCGTCAAGGCCGGCGCCGAGATCGTCTGGGTCGGCCACGCCGAGCCGTGGAAGAAGCTGCCCGGGCTCGACGACATCACCGCTTTGAAGCCGGTGACGCTGGTGCCGCTCGACCTCACCAACGGCCGCTCGGTCGCGGAGCTCGCCGGCGAGATCGGCGGCAAGGTCGACATCGTCGTCAACAACGCCGAGCTGCACCGCGCCTTCGGCATCGCGGCGCGGCGCGGCACCGACGTCGCCAAGGCCGAGATGGACATCAACTACTTCGGCCTGCTGCGCCTGGCGCAGGAGTTCGGGCCCGCCCTGAAGGCCCGCTCCGCCGACGGCACGACGCACGCTGCCGCGTGGGTCAACCTGCTCTCGGTCTACGCGCTCTCGAACTATCCGCCGCACGGCACCTTTTCGGCCTCGAAGGCGGCGGCGTATTCGCTCGCGCAATGCCTGCGCGCCGAGATGCGGCCGGCGGGCATCCGCGTGATCAACGTCTTCCCGGGACCGATCGACGACGAATGGAACCAGAACCTGCCGCCGCCGAAGGTCGCGCCCGCGGCGCTGGCGAGCGCGATCGTCAAGGCGCTGAAGGAAGGGATCGAGGACGTGTACCCGGGCGACGTCGCGCAGGAGTGGCTCGAGCGCTGGCGCGAGAACCCGAAGGCGCTCGAGCGGGAGCTTGCCGCGGGGGGATGAGCTTCGGCGCGCCGGCGCTGCCGGCGACGCCTACTTCAGCGCCTTCAACGACTTCATGATCCCCTTCACCTCGTTCTCGCACACCGTGCCGACGGTGTCGTCGAGGTTGCCCTGGGTGATCCTGTCCGGCTTCACGGTCGCGCGCGCGGTCGACTGCTTCACCTGCTTGAGCCGGGCGAACAGCTTGCTGCCTTCGGCCTCGTAGATCTGCCAGGTGCAGCTGGCGGCGATCTCGCGCGCCTTCTCGTCGAACTTCAGCGTCGGCACGAGCTTGATGACGTAGGCCTCGTCGAACTTCTCGGTCGCGGCTCCGTCGCCCGCCTTCTTCGCGGTCGCCTTGACCATCGCCTCGAGCTTCCTGTCGTAGACGTCGACCTTGTCGACCTTGATCTCCGCCTTGTCTGCCATGGCCAGCCGCCCTTGAATGGATCGAGGCGCGCACCCTAGCGCAAACGCCGGTGCAAGGAAACCGCCTCGCGCCTTCGGGGGAGCGCGCGCGACCCTGGCCCTACACTCCCGCCGGTCTCGCCGCGCCCGTGGCGAGAAGGCCTGGATTCCATGCTGACGATCGACGAAGTTCGCGCCGTCCCGCTGTTCTCGACCCTGCCCGAGAGCGCGCTCGAGCGCCTGGTGCGGACCTCGGCCGACGTCAGCCTGCGCCCCGGCGAGTTCGCCGTCCACGAGGGCGGCGAGCGCGCGCTCTTCGCCGTGCTCTCGGGCCGGATCGAGGTCGTCAAGCAGTTCGACGGCGTCGAGCGAACCCTCGGCTGGCGCGCGCCGGGCCAGATCTTCGGCGAGGTGCCGATGGCCTTCGCCACGCCGTTTCCCGGCGCCTACCGTGCCGCGGAACCGTCGCGGGTGATGCGCGTCGAGCCCCAGCACTACTTCGCGGTCGCCGCCGCCGCGCCCGAGGTGGCGGAAAAGCTCGGCGCGCTGGCGCGCGAGCGCATCGGCGGCCTGCAGGGCGTCGCCATGCAGGCGCCCAAGGCGCAGGTCGCGCTGCTCGGCGATCGCTGGGACCCGGCGTGCGGCGACCTGCGCCGCTTTCTCGCGCGCAACCAGATCGCGCACGACTGGATCGTGCCCGAAGCGGGCAGCGCCGAGTCGGCATGGGGCGCGGCCCTGCCCGCCGTCGCCGAGCGTCCGCTGCTGCGCCTGGCCGACGGGACGCTCCTGTCGCGGCCGACGTTGCGCAGCCTCGCCGAGAGGCTCGGCCTGCAGACGCGGCCGCGCCAGGCCGAGTACGACGCCGTCGTCATCGGCGGCGGTCCCGCCGGACTCGCCGCCGCGGTGTACGGCGCTTCGGAGGGCTTGAGCACGCTCGTCATCGAGCGCGAGGCGCCGGGCGGCCAGGCGGGCACGTCGTCGCGGATCGAGAACTACCTGGGCTTTCCGAACGGCGTCTCCGGCGACGAGCTCGCGAGCCGGGCGCTGCAGCAGGCGCGCCGGCTCGGTGCCGAGATCCTCGTGACGCGCACCGTCTCGCGCATCGATCCCGAAAGCCGCCTGATCTTCCTCGACGGCGACGAGCGGGTGCGGGCGAAGAGCCTGATCCTGGCCACCGGCGTCTCCTGGCGGCGAGTCGCGGTCGACGGCTTCGACCGGCTGATCGGCAAGGGCGTCTTCTACGGCGCCTCGCGCAGCGAGGCCGGCTCGACGCACGGCCAGGACATCTTCCTGATCGGCGCCGGCAACTCGGCGGGCCAGGCGGCGCTGCACTTCGCCAACCATGCGCGCCAGGTGACGCTCGTCGTGCGCGGCGACTCGCTCGCGAAGAGCATGTCGCACTACCTGATCGACCAGATCGCCGGCAAGGCGAACATCTCGGCGCGCCTCGCGTCCGAGGTCGTCGCCGCACACGGCGAGGAGCATCTCGAGCGGATCGAGATCCTCGATCGGCAGACCCGGGCGGTGACGTCGCACGCGTGCGGCGGCCTGTTCGTCTTCATCGGCGCCGACGCCGACACCGGCTGGCTGCCCGCCGAGCTCGCGCGGGACAGGAACGGCTACGTCCTCACCGGCGACGACGTCGTCAAGGCCGGCCGCTGGTCGCACCACCGCGATCCGTTCTTGCTCGAGGCGAGCGTGCCTGGCATCTTCGCCTGCGGCGACGTCCGGCTCGGGCCGGTGAAGCGTGTCGCGTCGGCGGTCGGCGAAGGCAGCATGGCGATCGCCTTCGTGCACCAGTACCTGGCGCAGGAAGAGGCGCGATCGCGCGCGCGAAGCGACGCCTAGCGCGGCTCGTCGTGTCCGTCGCCGAGCGCCGCGCCGACGCCGAGGCCGGCCACGCCGGCACCGCCGGCGGCGGCACCACCGCCTCCACCGCCTCCGCCGCGACCGCCTCCTTCACCGCCGCCGCGCGCGTTGCCGGCGTCGCCGCCCCGCCCGGCGCCGCGCCCGCCGCCGCCGGGCGCCGGGCGCAGCGGCCCTTGCGGCGGCAGGACGATCTCGCGCGGCATGGGGCCGAGGTCGAGCACCTCGCGGATGAAGCTGCGCAGCGAGATCACCAGCTCGGCGACGCGCACCGTGCGGCCCGCGGCGAGGTCGTTCGCCGCCTGCGCCGCGAGGCGCACCTGCTCCTCGGTGCCGAGCAGGAGGATGTCGGAGAGCGCCGCCTCGACCGCGTCGCGGATCCGCCGCCGCCGCTCGGCGGCGGGTGCGGCGGCGTCCTCGGCGACGTCGCGCTGGTCGCGCAGGTGCGCCGGGTCGACCTCGAGGTTGCCGGTGAACGAGCCGCCGAGCGTCTTGTAGGCGGCGATCAGGGTGCGCAGCCGCTCGTTGATCTGCCGGTTCTGGCGCTCGCGCCGCTGCTGGATCGTCTGCATGAACATCAGGCGGATGCTCACCATCACGAGCGTGACGAGGCCGAGGCCGAGCACGGTCGAGAGCACCGTCTGCCAGGAACTGAAGTCGATGCCGCGCATGGTCGGCACGAGGATAGCGAGCGACGGCCGCGCCGGCGCCCGCCGCGCGGACGATGTCCTCACTGGCCTATCCGAGGGGTGGGACGGGCGGCCGAGATGGCATAGCCTCGGCGCCGGCCCGATCCGGAGGTGTGCATGTCCTTGCTCCAGGCCCTCAAGCTTCCTGCGCCGTCGAACTTCGTCGCCCCCGGCAGCGGCGCGGCGCCGCCGAACATTCCCGTCGCGCCGACCGGCGGGCCCGAGCGCCAGGGCGGCGGCAAGCCGGGCGGCAAGGCCGGCTCGGCGACCGATGGCGCGCGCGGCGAGGCCACGAAGCTGCGTGGCGCGATCGAGGCCGAGCGCCGGCAGGCGGCGGATCTGCTGCTGCGCATGCAGAAGGCCGAGCCGCTGCTCAAGGCCCGCGTCGACGCGGCGAGCGGCGACGAGAAGAAGAAGCTCGCCGCGCAGCAGGCGCTGCTGGCGAAGAACATGGCCGAAGCCGAGAAGTCGGTGAAGCGCGCCGAGGCCGACCTCGAGGCGATCGACAACCCCGGCAGCAAGCGCGAGGAGCTGCTCGCGATCCTGGCGCGCCAGAAGGCGGGCGGCCGGGTCGCGGAGGTGACCGAGATCAGCGCCACGGGTCTGGATCCGTACAAGAAGGGGAAGATCAACAGCGACGTCACCGCGACGACCACCTCCTACGCCGACGGCAAGGCGACGACGGAGTCGGTGCGCAGCCAGCAGAAGGTCGGCCTCGACGGCTGGACGAAGACCGATTCCCGCGACAAGGCGGTCACCGACGGCCAGGTCACGCGCCGCGCCTCGGAGGAGACGAAGACCAACGTCTCGCTCGGCGGCAAGCTCTCGAACGAGCAGACGAAGAAGGTCGAGGTCGAGCGCGCGGATGGCAGCAAGGCGGGCGTCGAGGTCAGGAAGTCGCAGGAGGTCTCGAGCAAGGGCGTGTCGCAGTCGCAGACGGTGAAGGTCAGTGGCTTCGAGGGCCAGTCGGTCGCCAAGACGACGAGCCAGGGCGTCGAGCGCGGCGACGGCCAGGCCGTCGCGAAGAAGGGATCGAGCGTCACGCGCACCGAGAAGGACGGCACGGCGACGACCGTCGACAAGGGCGCGAACGTCGGCATGGTCGCGGGCAAGGACACGATCGGCGCCAAGGCCGGCGTCGACGGCGGCAAGTCGATGACGACGAAGGGCGGCAAGCAGGCCGGCGTCTCGCTCTCGCTGCACGCCAACGTGAGCTGCAAGATCGGCGGCCCGAGCGGCGAGCCCAAGCTCTATCCGGTGACCGTGACCGTGAGCTTCGGCGGCTCGGCGGGGGTGTCCCTCGGGGCCGGCAAGAAGGAAGGGTCCAAGGCCTCGGGCAGCGTCGAGGTCAAGGGCAGCGCCGAGCGCAGCATGGTCGTCACGCACCTGATGAAGGAAGACGAGCTCGGCATCTACACCCAGGCGCTCGAGGCGGCGTCGAAGGGCAGCAAGGTCGCGGCGGCGGAGAAGGAGCTCGCGATCATCGCCACCGGCGTGAAGGAGGGCTGGGACGTCGCGCGGCAGATGTGGGAATCGGGCGGCAAGTCGATCTCGAAGAAGACCGCCGACGGCCTGGTGCGCAGCGGCGACTCGGCCGAGGTGTCGGAGACCGACACCGGCGGCGGCGCCGTCAAGGGCGAGGTCATGGGCGTCGGCGCCGGCTACGGCGTGACGAAGACGAAGTCGCGGTCGACCAAGGTCACGCGCAACGACACCGGCGGTCTCGACGTCGACGCGAAGCAGGAAGAGGGCAAGCAGACCGACCTGTCGATGTCGATGAAGGTCGGCGTGGCCGGCCTCGAGGTCGGCACGACCCACGTGCACAAGACGCGCTTCGGCTACTCGATCTCGATCGACAGGAAGAACGACCCCGACGGCGAGATCCTCGAGGCGCTCGCCCTGTGCAAGACCGAGCTGCAGTACGAGATCTTCATCGGCACGCACGTCGGCAAGATCACCCTGATCGGCCGCACCAAGGGCAAGACCGACGCGGACGGCACGAACATCGGCGTCTCCGTCGGCGGCGCCAAGCTCCAGCTCGGCACGAAGCAGGGCGTCGACCAGGAAACGACGACCGACGCGAGCGGCAAGGTGACGGGCAAGAAGACGACCGGCACCGCGGGCGCGGGAGGCGCGCTCGGCAAGTGGGCCGACTCGGAGGACGACGAGGCGGCGGCGGTGACCGACGCACAGGGCAACTCGACGCTCACCCTGACGACCACGAAGAAGAAGAACTACGGCGACCGCGTCAGCGACAAGAAGAAGAAAAAGCTCCAGGAAAAGCTCGCCGGCACCGGGCCGCAGAGCGGGCCGCTCGCCGACCTCGCGGGCGGCGAGGAGGACGACACGGCGACGCAGGACGTGAGCGGCCTGACCCTCGCCAACAAGGACCTGCGGCGCATCGGCAAGGTCGCGGTCAACAGCCTGCCGGCGTGGATGGGGATGACGCGGCGCTGGCAGGAGAACGACGACTGGAAGAAGGCCGGCCTCGCGATCGCCCGCGCCAAGGGCTCGCCCGGCGTGGTGGCGCATGCGCTCGCCGAATTCATCGGCGGCGACCGGACCGAGCGCTTGAAGACGGTCGAGCAGATGGTGCGCGGCGGCTACCACCAGACCGGCGGCAAGGCGTTCGAGTTCCCCGACAGCCTGCGCGACATCCGCGCCGACTACGACCTGGTGAGCGACGACAAGCTGCCGGACAGGATGAACACGCTCGCCAACAAGCAGGGCGACGCTGCCGCCGCCAAGGAATGCCAGCGCCTGCTCGCGATCGTCGACCGGATCCAGCCGCGGGTCAGCGCGTGCAAGGACTTCTCGAACCTCGCGACCAAGACCGAGATGCTGAGCGAGCTCACCAAGTGCCGCACGATGCTCAACCGCGGCGTCGAGGGCTTCGGCGGCAAGCTCAAGCCCGAGGACGATCCGAAGGTGCTCGCCGCCGAAGGCGAGCGGCTGCTCAAGCTGTGCAACGCCTACGGCGTCGAGCAGGAACGGCTCGTCGCGAAGATGAACGACCAGGATGCCGTCACGGTTTCCGAGCGCGCCGACGGCAAGAAGCTGATCAAGCAGCTCGAGGACCTGCAGAACCGCTGGTGGGGCGACTTCTACCGGCTGCAGGACAACTACGGCAAGCGCAAGCTGGTGATACCGCAGGTCCCGTTCTATCCGGGCGTCGCGCAGATCAAGCCGACCGAGTCGCTCGTCGGCATGTACGAGAAGAAGTTCGTGCGATGACCACCAAGGGCTCCGACCTCCTCGTCGCCGCGCTCGAGAACGAGGGCGTCGAGCGCATCTTCGGCATTCCCGGCGAGGAGAACCTCGACGTCGTCGAGTCGCTGCGGCACTCGCGCATCGAGCTCGTCATCACGCGCCACGAGCAGGCGGCGGGCTTCATGGCGGCGACCTACGGGCGCCTCACCGGCCGGCCGGGCGTGTGCATCACCACGCTCGGCCCCGGCGCGCTCAACCTCACCACCGCCGCCGCGTATGCGCATCTCGGCGCGATGCCGATGGTGATGATCACCGGGCAGAAGGGCATCCTCGCGTCGCGCCAGGCGCGCTTCCAGATGGTCGACACGGTGGCGGCGATGAAGCCGCTGACCAAGCTCGCGCACCAGATCGTCGGCACCGGCACGATCCCGACCCTGGTGCGCGAGGCGTTCCGCGTCGCCGCCGCCGAGCGGCCGGGCCCGGTGCTGCTCGAGCTGCCGGAAGACATCGCCGGCGAGGAATGCAGCGGCGTGCCGATGGTGCCGCCGCATCCGGTCGAGATCCCGGTCGCCGGCGCCGAGGCGCTCGACCGCGCGGCACGGATGATCGCCGCCGCCGAGCGGCCGCTCGTGATGCTCGGCGCCGCCGCGTCGCGGCCGCGCTCGAGCGAGGACGTCGCCCGCTTCGTGCTGCGCACGCGCATCCCGTACTTCACGACGCAGATGGGCAAGGGCACGGTGCCCGGCGGCACCGAGCTGTATCTCGGCACGGCGGCCCTTTCGTCGGGCGACTACGTGCACGACGCGATCGATCGCGCCGACCTGATCGTGACGATCGGCCACGACACCGTCGAGAAGCCGCCGTTCCTGATGACCGCCGAGCGGCCGAAGGTGATCCACGTCGGCTACCTGCCCGCGACCGTGGAGCAGGTCTGGTTCCCGCAGGCCGAGGTGGTGGGCGACATGGGCCTCTCGCTGAAGCTGCTCGCCGACCGGCTCGAGGGCCGGCTGCCGAACGCCGGCGCGCTGCTGCCGCTGCGCGAAGGCATCCTGGCGCGGCTCGCCGATCGCGCCACCGAGGAGCGCTGGACGCCGCAGCGCATCGTCCACGACGTGCGCGCGGTGATGCCCGCCGAAGGCATCGTCGCCCTCGACAACGGCATGTACAAGATCTGGTTCGCGCGCAACTACCGCACCCGCACCGCCAACACCCTGCTCCTCGACAACGCGCTGGCGACGATGGGCGCGGGGCTGCCCTCGGCGATCATGGCAGCGATGCTGTTCCCGACGCGGCGGGTGCTCGCGGTCTGCGGCGACGGCGGCTTCATGATGAACAGCCAGGAGCTGGAGACCGCGGTGCGGCTGAAGCTCGACCTGGTCGTGCTCGTGCTCGTCGACAGCGCCTTCGGGATGATCCGCTGGAAGCAGGCGGTCGACGGCTTCGCCGACTTCGGCATGACCTTCGGCAATCCCGACTTCGCACGCTATGCCGAGGCGTACGGCGCCGCAGGCCACCACGTCGGCGAGGTCGGCGACTTCGTCCCCGTGCTCGAGGCGGCGTTCGCCGCCGGCGGCGTGCACCTCGTCGCAGTGCCGATCGACTACTCGGAGAACAAGCGGGTGCTCGTCGACGAGCTGCGCGATCGCCAGCGGGCCGGGTCGGACCCGGGCGCGGCCGCCAACGCATGAAACAAGCGGCCGCGACGCCGCAACGCGCCTGAAACGACCGGCGCCGGACAATCGCACCGCTTCGGTCGATCCACGGCCGAACGGCCAAGACCAGGAGAACTTCATGCAGAGCTTCCCGATCCACCGTCCCGTCGTGCGCGCGGCGCTCGCCCTCGTTCTCGTCATGGCCGCCGCCGGCGCCGCGGCGGCCGACGCGATCAAGGGCATCGAGCAGGCGCTCGTCGCCGCGCAGCAGGACAAGCGCGGCATCACCGTCTACGTCGCCGGCCAGACCATCGCCGGCGCGGTGACCCGGGTCGAGCCGGGTCAGTGGGTGGAGATGAAGAACCAGACGTCCGGGAAGATCATCGTGCGCATCGATCGCATCGACGGCATCGCGGCGCCCTGAGGAGCTCAGTCCCAAGCGACCGCGTGCTTCATCACCAGCGGGTCGAGCCGCGTGTCGATCTGCCGCTGCAGCGCAGGGCGATCGACCTCGGCAACGCCGGCGACCCGCACGGTGAGCAGATGGCCGTGCTCGGCATGCGCTCGCGCCTCCACGCGTAAGGCGACGCCGTCGCGCGTCAGGTCGGCGAGCATGCGGCCGACCGCGCGCTCGGCCGCGTCGAGGCGCAACGCCGGCTTGAAGACCTTGCCGACGGCGGTGAGCGGAATCGCGTCGACGACGTAGAGCTGCACCGGCACCGCCGCGCGCTCGGGCGTGCGCTCGCGCACGAAGGCGAGCAGCTCGGCGACGTCGATCGTCGCGCCGGGCCGCGCCTGCACGAACGCGACCGGCAGCTCCCCCGCGTACGCATCCGGCTCGCCGACGACCGCGGCGAGCGCGACGGCGGGATGTTGGAAGAACACCTCCTCGATCGCCATCGGGTCGATGTTGTGGCCGCCGCGGATGATGAGATCCTTGGCCCGGCCGGTGACCCAGAGGTAGCCGTCCTCGTCGAGCCGGCCGAGGTCGCCCGAGTTCACCCAGCCCGGCTCGACGAACGCGCCGCGGTTGTGCGACTCGCTCAGGTAGCCGGAGAAGACGCCCGGGCCGGCCATCGCGATCACGCCGATCTCGCCGGGTGCGCAGTCGCCGAGCAGGCGCCCGTCGCCATCGACCCGCACGACCCGCGTCCTGCTGTAGGGCAAGGGATGGCCGGTCGCGCCGAGCCGGACCGGCCGGTCGGGATACGACATCGTGTGCACGCTCGCGGTCTCGGTCATGCCGTAGACCTCGAACGCGCGCAGGTCGAGCAGCTCGCCGCAGGCGCGGCCGACCGGTACCGGAATCGCCGAGCCGCCGGCCGAAACGCACTCGAGGCTCGACACGTCGGCGCCGTCGATCGGCACCTGGAGCGCCGCGGCGAGCACCGTCGGCACCGCGGACAGGGTGCTGGGCCGGTAGCGCTCGACCAGGCGCCAGACGTTCTTCACCGCCGCGGGCTCGCGCCAGCCCGCGGGCGAGAGCACGACGAGCGAACCGCCGTTGGCGAGCGTGCCGAGGCCCTGGGTCAGCGCGCCGCCGACGTGGAACAGCGGCAGGCCGAACAGCAAGGGACTCTGCGCGAACGGCAGCATCATGCCCATGGCCCACGCCTGGTAGACCTGGTTGGCATGGCTGTGCTGCACCAGCTTCGGCGTGCCTGTCGTGCCGCCGGTGTGAAAGTAGCCGGCGGTGTCGCCGGGCTCGATGCGGCGGCCGCTGACCAGCCGGTCGCCAGGCTGGCGATCGAGCCGGGCGTCGAAATCGTGGACGGCGGGATCGTCGGTCTCGCCGCCGTCATGGACCGTCAGCACCGCCGTCAGGTTCGGCAGGCGATTTCGGACCTCTCGCACCTTGGCGTCGATGTCGCTGCCCGGTATCGGCCCGAGCGTCACGAGCACCCGCGTTCCGGCGGCGCGCAGGATCTCGGCGATCTGCGCCGCCGAGAGCAGCGGGTTCACCGGATTGGCGATGCCGGCAGCCTGCGCGCCGTACAGCGCGAAGAAGCTCTGCGGCAGGAGCGGCAGCAGCACGCTGACGACGTCTTCGGGTCCGACGCCGAGCGCGTGGAACGCGTTCGCCGCCTGCGTCGCGCGGGCGATGAAGGCGCCGTGCGAGATCGTCAGCGGCGTCTCGTCGGGATCGGCGCGGCGCAGGAAGTGCAGCGCCGGCGCCTCGGGATCGAGCGCGGCGCCGAGCTGGAGCGCCTCGTACGTGCTGCGGGCGCGAATCCGTTCGGCCAGCGGGATCGCCTCGAAGGCCGCGAGGTCGGCGGCGGTGCGCAGGGAAGGGACTTGGCCGCGGATCGCGGCGTCGAGCGGATGGGAACGCGGCATCGGGTGGCGTACGAGCGGTCGGATGGGCCTTGCCGGTCAGGCCGCCTTCAGCAGCGCGTACATGCGCTCGAGCGGCACGAGAAGCGGCGTGCGCACGTCGGCGGCGAGCTCGCAGACGTCGTTGACGACGTCGTCGGTGCTGAGCCACCGACGCGTCTCGCTCACCTGCTGCAGCGTCGCCGGCTCGGCGGGAAGGTTCTTCATCACCGCCTGGATCTCGAGGATCGCCTTGCCCGAGCTCGCGTGCCTGGCGGCGGCGATCTTGCCGGCGACGTCTTTCAGCGAGGTGACTGCGTCGGCACGCCGCGCCTTCCAGTCGGCCATCAGCGCCTCGAGCTCCTTCTTCGTGTCGGCGACCTTCGGCGCGGCCGACGACTCCACCGGTTCCTCGGCCTCCGACTCCTCGCCGCCGTCCTCGATCGGCGCGCCGAGCCCGCCTTCCTCGAGCAGCGCCTCGATGTCGTCGAGGTCGCCGAGGGCGGCGCCGTACTTGCCCGTCTTGGCGCTCTGCGCGCTGCTCGCCATCAGCGCCTTGATCTTCGCGCCCATCGGCTGCGCCATGGCCTTCCTGATCGCCTCGGCGAGCGCTTCCAGCCGCTCCTGGTACTCCTCGCTCGCGTCCTCGGCCGAGAGCGCGTCGTCGGCGCCGAGCTCGAGCATGTCGTCGGACAGGTCCTCGCCCTCGGTCTCCTCGACGACGCCCTGGCTGTTGCGCAGGCGCAGCTTGACGTTGAGCTTGAACGTCTTCTTCAGCCACAGCTGCACCTTCTTCAGCACGCTGCCGCTGAGGCGGTCGCTGACGAAGGTGAGCGCGTTCTTCTCCCAGACGACTTGCGCCTCGGGGTCCCTGAAGACCTTGAAGGGCGCCTCGCCGACGGACATCGCCTGCAGCAGCTTGACCTGCGACGGGCCGACGGCGGGGGCGAGCAGCATCGTCGCGATCGTCTTTCCCTGGACGACGACGAAGCGCATCGGCCGGCGCGCCTGGCCGGGCGGCGCGGGCTTGCGCAGCAGCGCGATCGCGCCGAGCAGCTTGCTGCGCACGAGCTTGAACGCCTTCGCGGCCGCGCCCGCGCCGGCGCCGCCGGGAATCGCCGCGGGTTTCGGCTTCTGCGCCGCAGCGGCGGCCGCGGCCTTGGCGGCGGCGGCCTTGCGCGTGCTGACATACGTGTCGACGTCGTTGCGGTACGCCTTGGCCGCCTTGTCGATCGCCGCGACCGCGACGAGCGGCTCCTTCGGGAAGGCCTTGTCCTTCTTCGCCTCGGTCTCGAACTTGTCGAGCGCGGCGACGACCGTCTGCAGCTGCGCGAGCAGCGACTTCACGCTGTCGGCGGAGAAGTCCGTGGCGTCCCAGTCGACGCCGGTGTGCAGCTTCGTCAGCGACTTGAGCTCTTCGGCAAGCCTGGTCGGCGGGGCCTTGGGCGCCTTGGCCAGGGCGGCTTTCTGCTTGTCCCAGAAGGCGGCGCCGAGCGCCACCGGAATGTCGACCTGCGCCATGCGCCTCCCGACGGTTGAACCGAGGCCGCAGGTTAGGTACGCCTCGAAAAGGCGTCAAGGACCGGCGCGACGGACGCCGCGGCGCGGCTCACGCGGAGCTGCGTGCGCTTTCCTCGGCGGCTTCCCGCGCGACGCAGTTGCGGCCGGTCCGCTTGGCGCGGTAGAGGCAGGTGTCGGCGCGCAGGATCAGGTCGATCGAGCGGTCGCCGGGGCGCAACGTGGCGACGCCGAAGCTGCAGGTGATGCGCCCGGCCGGGCCGAAGTCGAAGCCGCCGATCGCGAGGCGGAGCTTCTCCGCCATCCGCACCGCGCTCGCCTGGTCGAGGTGCGGCGCGAGGATCATGAACTCCTCGCCGCCCCAGCGGCAGAGGGCATCGGAGGCGCGCATGCGCCGGCCGAGGACCGCCGCGACGTCGACCAGGGCGCGGTCGCCGAGGAGATGGCCGTGCTCGTCGTTGACGCGCTTGAAGTGGTCGATGTCGACCATGATCAGCGCGAGCGGCGTGCCGTAGCGGACGCTGCGCGCGATCTCGGCCGCGCACAGCTCGTTGAACTTGCGCCGGTTGAACAGGCCGGTGAGGGCGTCGACGTGCGCGTCCTGGGCGAGGGCGCTGGCGAGCTCGCTGCATTCGCGCTGCTTCTCGGCCAGCAGCATGCGCGTGAGGGCGAGCTGGCGGGTCGCCTCCTCGAGCTGCTCGGCGAGCGTGATCGCCTCGGCGGCGTTCGAGGGGAGCTCGTCGGGTCGCCGGTCGCGTTCGTTCGGCACGAGGGTCAGCGTCGGTTGCATGGCAGCGCTCGCATGGCGAGAAACATACGCCGGCGCCCCGGGGGCGCCCATACTGCGCTTGCAGTATCCCTCCGTTCCTGTCGACTGGCACCGTGACGGGCTCCACGAGGAAGGGGGAGCGTTGCGTTCATGTCGGATCGAACAGGCCCAGCTTGACCGCGTAGGCCGTGATCTCGGCGGCGTTGCGCAGGCCGAGCTTTTCCATCAGGCGCTGCCGGTGCGTGCGCACGGTGAGGACGCTGATGTCGAGCAGGGCGGCGATGTCGGCATTGCCGTAGCCGCGGGCGACGAGCGACAGCACCTCCTTCTCGCGCGGCGTCACCGCCGGCGCCGCGCCGCCCGCGCCGCCGGCGCCCGCGGCGAATGCCCCGGCGATCTGCCGGCTCACCCAAGCCTGCCCGGCGAGCACGGCGCGCACGCCGCGCAGCAGCTCGTCGGCGTCCTCGCTCTTGACGACGTAGCCGTCGGCGCCCGCGGCGAGCGCGCGCGACACGGTCTCGGCCTTCAGGTTGCCGGTGAGCACGAGCACCTTGCACCCGAGCTCGGCGTCGGCCTTGATCGCCGCGGCGACCTCGATCCCGCTCTTGCCCGGCAGCTCGAGGTCGAGCACGAGGAGGGCGGGCCTCAGCTTTCGCACCAGCGCCTCGACCGCCGCGCCGTCGCCGGTGTCGGCGACGACCTCGAGATCCGCCTCGGCGGCGAACAGCAGCTTCAGCCCCTCCCGCACGAGCACGTGATCATCGGCGACGACGATCGTGGTGGGCGGTGTCATGAGCGGCAGGAAGAAGCGCGCGTGACGATAGCATCGGCCACCCTGGCTTCGAGCGCCGCATCGCCGCCGTGACCGTCCCCGCCTCGCGATCCCGTCGAAGAGCGCTCGCCGTCGTGGCCGGGCTGGCCGCGAGCGGGCCGCGCCTCGCGCTCGCCGCGCGCGCGCCGGTCGAGATCTCGTTCTACTTCCCGGTCGCCGTGGGCGGCACCGTCGCCGACCTGATCGGCCGCCTCGTCGACGACTTCGAGCGCGAGCATCCCGAGATCCGCGTCCGGCCGATCTACGCCGGCACCTACCAGGAGACGCTGGCGAAGGCGCTCACCGGCCTGAAGAGCGGCACGCCGCCCGACATCGCGGTGCTCTTCGCCGCCGACATGTTCACCCTGATCGACGCCGGCGCCATCGTGCCCTTCGACGAGGTGAGCGGCGCGGCCGGCCTCGATCCGAAGTGGATGGAGGGCTTCTTTCCGGCGCTGATGGCCAACAGCCGCGCCGCCGGCAAGACCTGGGGCATCCCGTTCCAGCGCTCGACGATCCTCCTCTACTGGAACAAGGCGCACTTCCGCGAGTCGGGCCTCGACCCGGAGCGGCCGCCCGCCGACTGGCAGGAGATGCAGGGCTTCGCCCAGCGGCTGACGCGGCGCGACAGCGGTGACCAGCCGACCACGCGCTGGGGCGTGCAGATTCCGTCGTCGGGCTTTCCGTACTGGCTGTTCCAGGGCCTCGCCACCGCCAACGGCGTGACGTTGATGAACGCCGCCGGCACGCAGACGCAGTTCGCGCAGCGCGGCGCGGTCGAGGCGCTGCAGTACTGGCTCGACCTGTCGCGGGTGCACAAGGTGCATCCGCCCGGCGTCGTCGCGTGGGGCTCGACGCCGCGCGACTTCCGCGACCAGAAGGTGGCGATGGTCTGGACGACGAGCGGCAACCTCGCCGCGCTCAAGTCGGGCGCGGGCTTCGACTTCGGCGTCGCCCGGCTGCCGGCGAAGCTGCGCCGCGGCTCGCCCACCGGCGGCGGCAACCTGTACCTGTTCGCGAACCGGCCGCCCGCGCAGCGCGAGGCCGCGCTCGAGCTCGCGCGCTGGCTGGTCACGCCCGAGCGCACCGCGCAGTGGGGCCACGACTCGGGCTACATCGCGGTGCGCCCGGCGGCGTGGGAGACGCCGCTCCTGAAGAAGCAGGTCGCCGAGTTCCCGGCGGCGACGGTCGCCCGCGACCAGCTGAAGGAAGCGGTCGCCGAGCTCTCGACGCACGAGAACCAGCGCGTCACGCGGGTGCTCAACGGCGCCCTCGTCGCCGCGCTCGAAGGCCGCAAGTCGCCGCAGCAGGCGCTCGGCGACGCGCAGGGCGATGCCGAGCGCATCCTCCTGCCTTACCAGCGCTGAGCGGTCGCGCCGTGGCCGACCCAATCCGCCCCGCATCCGCCGCGCGGGCGAAGGTGCCGGTGGCCGGCGCGCCGCCACATGCGTCGTTCGCCCGCCTGCGCATCCTGAGCGCGGTCGTGCCGCTCGTCGTGCTCGTGCTCGCGCTCGCCGTCTCGTACGCGGTGTGGGAGCGCGAGCGGCGGCAGATCGAGCGGGTGCTGAAGGAGGACTTCGACCAGCGCGTCAACGACGCGGTGAACGTCTTTCGCGAGCGCGTCCAGGGCTACGAGCAGGTGCTGCGCGCGGTGAGCGGCCTGTTCGCCTCGTCGCGCAAGGTCGACCGGATCGACTTCCAGACCTTCGTGCGCAACCTGAAGATGGAGGTGCATCCGGGCCTTCAGGGCATCGGCTACTCGGTGCTCGTGCCCGCGGCCGAGCTCGACCGGCATCTCGCCGCGGTGCGCGCCGACGGCTTTCCGGGCTACGCCATCCGGCCGGCGGGCGAGCGACCGTTCTACACCTCGGCGATCTTCTTCGCGCCGCCGTCGGCGGCAGAGCTCAGCACGATCGGCAGCGACTACTTCGCCGAGCCGTCGCGCCGGCCTGCGCTCGAGCAGGCGCGCGACACCGCCGGCGTCGCGGTCTCGAACAAGATCCGCCTGCCCGGCGAGGATTCGCGCGAGATCCAGCCCGGCTTCCGAATGGTCTGGCCGGTGTACAGGAACGGCGCGCCGCTCGGCACGGTGGAGGAGCGGCGCGAGAACATCGTCGGCTGGATATTCGCCGCGTTCAGCATGGAGGGGCTGCTCGGCAACACCTCCGGCGGCGGCGAGCGCGGCAGCCTCGCCCTCGAGGTGTTCGACGGCAGCGAGCTGCCGGCCGAGGGCGGCGACGCGCCCAGCGTCGTCGTCGACCGCGTCGGCGGCGAATCGACGCTGCGCCTCTTCAGCGCCGCGCGCCGCGTCGAGGCGGGCGGCCATACCTGGATGGTGACCGCGCAGGCGCTCCCCAACTTCGCCACGCCGATCGCGATCAGCCAGCTGCAGCTGGTGACGATCGTCGGCGGCACGGCGAGCGTCGCGCTCGCGCTCTTCACCTGGGCGCTGATGCGGCGGCGCTTGCGCAGCCTTCGCTACCAGGAAGAGCTGCAGATCGCGCGCGACCGCGCCGAGGCGGCGAACCGTGCCAAGTCGCGCTTCCTCGCCGCGGCGAGCCACGACCTGCGCCAGCCGACCCAGGCGCTCGGCCTCTTCATCGCCACGTTGCGGGCCCTGGCCAGGCGCCCGCAGCTGCGCGGCGACGAGGTCGCGCACATCGCGTCGCGGCTGCAGCTCGCGATGGAAGGCCTCGGCCGCCTGCTCGACGGCCTGCTCGACGTCTCGCGGCTCGAGGCCGGGGCCGTCGACGTGACGCTCGTGCCGATGCCCGTGCAGGCGGTGCTGACGCAGGTGCAGAACGCCTTCGCCGGGCCGGCGCAGGCGAAGGGCCTGGCGCTGCGCGTCGTGCCGAGCCGGCTCTGGGTGCGAAGCGATGCAGTCGTGCTGGCGCGGATCGTCTCCAACCTCGTCGCCAACGCGGTCCGCTACACCGAACGCGGCAGCGTGCTCGTCGGCTGCCGCCGGCGCGGCCGCCAGGTCGAGCTCCAGGTGATCGACACCGGCGTCGGCATCGCCGACGACCAGCAGGTGCGGATCTTCGAGGAGTTCTACCAGGTGGGCGAGCCGGATCGCGACGGCGAGCGAGGCCTCGGCCTCGGCCTCGCGATCGTGCAGGGCTCGGCAGTGCTGCTCGGCGCGGCGATCGCGGTCGATTCGGTGCCGGGGCGGGGTTCGTGCTTCTCGGTCCGGCTGCCGGGCGCCGAGGCAGTGGCGGCGCCGCCCGCGACAGCGGCCGACGCACGGGCGCCATCGGCGCGCGAGGTGCTCGTCGTCGACGACGATCCGGTGATCCGCGAGGCGATGCACCGCCTGCTCGAAGCGTGGGGCCAGGTCGTGCGCTCGAGCGCCTCGCTCGACGGCGCGGTGGCCGAGGCGCGCGCGCATCCGCGCATCGACCTGCTCCTGTTCGATCATCGCCTTGCCCACGGCGGGACCGGCGTCGACGCGATCGACGCGGTGCGCGCGGCGCTCGGCCGCGAGGTGCAGGCGGCGATCATCACCGGCGACACCTCGCCGGCCACCCTCGGCGCGATACGCGCCCGCGGCCTGCCGCTGCTGCACAAGCCCCTCGACGAGGCCGAGTTGCGCGCGCTGGTGGAGCAACGGCCGGACTGATCGTTCACCGTGCCGCCCGGGGCTCGCCAGGCGACGCGGCGACGCCCCGCCGCGGCTGGCGCCGGGTGGAACCGATCCTCCTCCACGGCGGGTCGGTCGGCTTCGGCCGCATCCTCGCCGCAGGCGACCGGGTCGCGCTCTATCCGGCGTTCGCGGTCAGGGTCGTCAGGACATCGGCGTACCACGCGCAGTTCAGGCCGAGCGACTCGTCCTGATCCCGATCGCGGGTGCGCATGTCCATGCGGGTCGAGTGCACGCCGAGAAGCTGCCCGGACAGCGACGAAGACGACGAGCCGCCGTGGACGCGCCGACGCACGACCGGTGCGCCGCTGCTGCCCCGGTGCGTGCGCGCGTCGGTGAGGAAGCACCCCTGCCGCTGGAACCGGACGCCGTACGCCGACGCCACCGAAGCGCTCCTGGCCACCGCGAGGTAGTGCACGGTGTCGTGAAAGCCGAGCGGATAGCCGACGATGGTGAGAGCGTCGCCGAGGGCGACCTCCTCGTCGCGCGGCTCCAGATGGGATGGCTCGAACGCCCGCACGACGGCGTCGCCGGGAAGCGTTCCGGGCGCGATCTCCAGCGCGGCGACGTCCACCGGCCCGCCGCTGTCGGTGGCGCCGCGCCACTGGCTCAGGCCGCCGAGGTACAGCGGCAGCGAAACGACGGCATGGCGCGTCAGGTCGTGCGTGTCGAGATGCACGCCGATCTCGATGCGATCCGGCAAGTGGGAGCTCGGCGCATCCTCGAAGACGTGGCGGTTGCTCACGACGAAGAGCCGCTCGTCGCGGCGAAAGAAGAAGCCGCTCGCGCTGGTCAGCACCGCGGAGCCGGCGAAGGTGGTGATGCGGGTCGTCGCGAACAGGATCGCGTCGACGACCGTGGCAGGCTCCGCAGGTTGCGGCGTGCGGCGGCCCTCGAGCAGCGACCGGTGCGATGCCACGTCGCGCTCGAAGGTGGCCAGCACCACGTCGGAAATGTCGGCATGGAGCATCGCCGTGCGCGCCGCTTCGGCATGCGCGTCGAACGACCTCACGAGACGCGAGTGAGCCGCCTCGGTCATCGCGCCCATCATGGCGGGAACCAGGGCGTCGAGGGCGAGCAGGCTGCCCTTCAGCTCGCAGATGCGCTCGGTCACCTCGTGCAGGTTCTTCATGGAGGCTCCATCGCGGAAAGAAAAAAGCGCGGCACCGCCGCGCTTCTTCCGGAGGCGGTCGGGACCTGCCTGACGGCCGGCCCGAGGCCCGACGTCACGCCAGGTTGCGGATCTTCGATGCCTGCGGGCCCTTCGTGCCCTGCGTCACCTCGAACTGCACGCGCTGATTCTCGGTCAGCGTCTTGAAGCCCTCGCCCTGGATTTCCTTGAAGTGGGCAAAGAGGTCCTTGCCGCCGCCGTCGGGAGCGATGAAGCCGAAGCCCTTGCCTTCGTTGAACCACTTCACGGTACCGGTTTCCATCGTCATGTCGATTTCCTTTCGAAGTTGCCGGGCGCAACAGCGCGCCCAGCGAAGAGACGCCAAGAAAATCTTCAAGAGGGAATTCGACCACCGGCAGGACGCCGGATCAGGAGGAAAGACCTAAGAGCGGACGGTCTTGTGCATATCAGCCGGCGCATCTTACCTGAAAGGGCGGCGCCGCGTACGCACTGCTCGGTCGCGCTCGTGCCGCGGCCTGGCGCCGCTGCGCAGCCCCTCGACGAGGAACAGCGTCGCGCCCTGCCCGGACGTTCCTCGGGCGGATCGATTACCGTGCCTGCATGGGCACGCGAGGCGACGCGACGACACCCGCTGCGACGGGCGGGGTGACCGCGACCTTCCGCTTCTACGAGGAGCTCAACGACTTCCTGCCGCCGGCGCGGCGCCAGCGCGACTTCACCGTCGCCTGCGCGCGTGCGGCGACGACCAGGCACATGGTCGAGGCGCTCGGCGTGCCGCACACCGAGGTCGAGCTGATCCTCCTCAACGGCGAGTCGGTCGGGTTCGACCGCATCCTCGCCGAAGGCGACCGGGTCGCGGTCTACCCGACGTTCGAGGCCTTCGACGTGACGCCGCTCCTCTGCCTGCGCGCGCGGCCGCTGCGCTCTTTCCAGCACAGTGGGATCCGAAGCTTGGAATTCACGTGACTTGAAGTCGCGGC
>JADMIO011575557.1_pt1:52500-84462 | contig 84462 bp, 85 predicted proteins | sample 8958161 | NCBI WGS metagenome assembly JADMIO01 (sample SAMN16585339, study PRJNA669376) | soil metagenome | isolation source: Crop rotation soil | place: USA: Cullars Rotation, Alabama | collected 2011 | reverse complement strand
GCGGCCCGCGCCCAGCCCCGACCGCGCCGCGCCGCCCGCCCGGCCCGCGCCGCCGCGCGCCGATCGCCGGCAGGGCAGCGCCACCGCCCAGCGCAACAGCGGCTCGCTGCTCGGCGCGGATCTGCTGCGCGGCATCGGCAACGACCGCAACGCGCGCTCCAACAGCCCGCCGGCGCCCGTCTACGGCGCCACCGAGCGGGCCAGCGTCCGCCAGGCGATCGCCCGGGCGCTGATGCGCTGCCAGCGCCAGCCCTTGCCGGCGCCCGAGGCGGCCGCGATCCGGGTCAATTACCGGGTGACTCTGAACCCGGACGGCTCGCTGGCCAGCGCCCAGTTCCTCAGCGTGCTCAACGACGATCCGGCGCTGGAACGCTACGAGCGGCGGATGCGGGACATCGCGCTCAACGTGATCAACGCCTGCACGCCGATCCGCGGCCTGCCGCCGGAATTTTACGACGTGCCCGGCGGCTGGCGCTCCTTCCCCTATCAATTCGATCCCAGGACGGTCCGATGAAAGCTAATTCTCTCCGCACCCTGTTCCTCGCCGGCTGCATGGTTGCCGGCGCCGGCGCGGCTTTCGCCCAGGATGCCCAGCCGCAGCCCCAGGCGGACGACGAGCCGGTCCGTGTCGGCGAGGGCGTGGTGACGGTGCAGCCGATCGCCGTCCCCTATATGCCGACGCCCGCCGCAGCCGACACCGCCGCCGGCAATACCGAGGCGCTCGGCCGCCAGATCGCGCAGATCGTCGCCACCGATCTCGGCAATTCGGGCCTGTTCAACCCGATCGGGCCGAGCGGCCTCCCGGCCGTCTCCTTCCCGCAGGTGCAGGCGCCGGACTTCGGCGCCTTCTCCGCCACCGGCGCGCAGAATCTGGTCCAGGGCTTCGTTCAGGCGAACGGCAACGGCACGCTCACTGTCGGCTGCTACCTCTACGACATTTCGGGCCAGAGCCAGGTCGCCCGCGCCGGCTATGTCGTGCAGCCGCGCGACTGGCGGCGGGCCGCGCATCGCTGCGCCGATTCCATCTATTCCCGGCTCACCGGCGAGGGCGCCTATTTCGATACGCGCATCGTCTACGTCTCCGAGACCGGCCCGGCCCGGCGGCGGATCAAGCGGCTGGCGATCATGGATTATGACGGCGCCAATCACCGCTTCCTGACCAACGGCCAATATACCGTGCTGACCCCGCGCTTCGCGCCGGACCAGCGGACGATCACCTTCATGACCTATCAGGGCAATCGCCAGCCGCGGGTGATGATCTACGAGATCGACACCGGGCGGGTCCGTCCCCTGGTCGAGCAGCCCTACATGACCTTCGCCCCGCGCTATTCGCCGGATTCGAGCCGGATCATCTTTTCGATGGCGATCAACGGCAATACCGACATCTATACGATTCCCGTATCCGGCGGCACGCCGACCCGGCTGACCAACGCGCCCGGCATCGACACCGGCGGCTCCTTCTCGCCGGACGGCCGGCGGATCGTCTTCGAGAGCGACCGCAGCGGCAACCAGCAGCTCTACGTGATGAACGCGGACGGCTCGAACCAGCGCCGGATCAGCTTCGGCGGGGGCGGCTATGCGACCCCGGTCTGGAGCCCGCGCGGCGACCTGATCGCCTTCACCCGCACCGGCAGCTTCCAGATCGGGGTGATGGCGCCGGACGGCTCGGGCGCGCGCATCCTGACCAGCGGCGTCTATGCCGAGGGGCCGAGCTGGGCGCCCAACGGCCGCGCCGTCATGTTCACCCGCGGCGCCAGCCAGGGCCAGCTCTGGTATGTCGACGTCGCCTCGGGCGCGCTCCGCCGCGTGCAGACCCCGCTCGGCGGATCGGACCCGGCTTGGTCGCCGTTACGCCCGAACTGACCCCTTTCGAAGACGGACTGAGAAAAAAGAGGAGAAGAAGATGAAGATGCGCATGACGAGCCTCGCGGCGATCGCCCTGGCGCTGTCGCTGACCGCCGGCTGCGCCCACCGCCGCCCCCAGGACCGGCCGCCGGAGCCGCCGGTGACGACCGACGTCACGCCCAATGACGGGCTCGGCAATGACGGCGGCTCGCAGGAAGGCGGGCCGGGCTCGCGCGCCGATTTCCTGCGCTCCGTCCCCGCCGACCGGGTCTTCTTCGACTTCGATTCCTATTCGATCGACGCCGAGGATCGGGCCACGCTCGACGCGCAGGCGATGTGGCTGCAGCGCTACCCGAACGTCCGGGTCACGATCGAGGGCCATGCCGACGAGCGTGGCACCCGCGAGTACAACCTCGCGCTCGGCGACCGCCGCGCCAATGCGGCGCGCGACTATCTGCAGTCGCGCGGCATCACGCCGGACCGGATGACGACGATCAGCTGGGGCAAGGAACGGCCGCAAAATCCGGCCTCGAACGAGGAGGCCTGGGCCCAGAACCGCCGCGCCGTGACGGTGGTCCCGCAATAAGGCTCAATTCCTCCCCGGTACGGGGAGGGGGACCGTGCAAAGCACGGTGGAGGGGTCGACGGGTCTCGATCGCCCCGACCCCTCCGTCAGCCTTTCGGGCTGCCACCTCCCCGTTCCGGGGAGGAGCTAGGAGCGCTCCCGCTCCCGCGGCCTAAGCCAGGGCGAGTCCGGCGCGAACGCCTCGTCCAGCAGCCGCGCGAGCCTCAGGCCGCCGCGCGCCACCTGCCGGCGGACGACGGGGATCAGTTGCTGGACGATCGCCTCGGTGATCACCGGCCGCGGCGCGTCGCGCGGGCGGTCGGCGCAGGGATCCTGGAACAGGCTGCCATAGGCATAGTCCTTGCTCACCTGCCAGCTCTCCCGCGACCAGTCGGTGATCGTGCCCTGTGCCATGGCGGCGCGGTCGGCGGCGCCGAGCTCTGAGAGGATCCCGGCCGGCTCGCCCGGCGGCTGCGAGATGCCGCGGTCGGCGAGATAGCCGTCCCAGACGGCGTGCAAATTGGTCCTCCCGCCGATCACGCCATAATTGACCTGCACCCGGTTGCCGCCGAGATCGCCATGATCGCCGGCATGCATGGGCTGGTGCAGGTCGCCCATGAAATGGACGAGGAAGGCCAGGGCCATCAGCCGCTCGCGGGTCGGGATGCGCGTGTCGGCGAGGATGCGGACGTTGCGCTCGATCTGCGCCGAGACGCAATTGCCGTCGGCGCAGGGGGCGCGCAGGTCGAACGGGTGGCAGATGTTCACATTCTGATAGTGCCAGGGCGAGGCATAGCTGAACCGCTCGCCGAGCGTCTTGATGCAGTCCGGCCAGTAGGCGGCGAGCTCGATCGTCCGCACCGAGCAGGTCGGCGTGTCGAGCAGCCGGCCCTGGCGGAGCAGCCGGTCGATCTCCGCCCGCGTGTGCGGATTGACGGTCATGTAGGCGATGCGCCCGACCGTGCCGTGACCATATTCCCACCAGGCCATGGCCGGCGTCGCCGGAAGGAGGAGCGCAAAGAGAATGGCGGCGCGAAGGAGAAGGCGCTTGAGCATGAGAGAGTCTCCGGTCCCTGAACCTGAAGCTTAGCGTTCGTCGCCGTAAATGGCCACGGAGCGGCCGGCCGGGCCCGCCTGGCCGCGATACATGCCGGGCGTGTTGAACGAAGTGATGCCGTCGCCCTGCGGCGTGACGACGATCACCCCGCCGCTGCCGCCGAGCTCCCGGACCTCCGCCATCACCGCGTCGGCCGCGGCCTGCGGGGCGACCTTTCCCAGCCGCAGCTGCGCACAGATTTCGTGGGCGACCCCGACCCGGAGGAAAAATTCGCCCGCCCCGGTCGCCGAGACCGCGCAGCCGCGATCATCCGCATAGGCGCCGGCGCCGATGATCGGCGAATCCCCGATCCGGCCCCAGCGCTTGCCGGTCAGCCCGCCCGTCGAGGTGGCGGCGGCGACATGGCCTTCCCGGTCGAGCGCGACCGCGCCGACCGTGCCGTATTTCAGATGCACGTCGAACTGGGCGGATTCGGGCAAGGCGCGCAATTCCTCGAGCTGGCGACGGCGCTCGCCCGTTTCGAAATAGCTTTCCGGCGCCTGCGCCAGGCCCTGCTCGATCGAGAACTGGTCGGCGCCCTCGCGGCTGAGGAACACATGCGGGCTTTGCTCCATCACCCGGCGGGCGAGGGTGATCGGGTTGCGTGTCGCCGTGGTGCCGCAGACCGCGCCGGCATTGCGGTCGCTTCCGTCCATGATCGAGGCATCCATCTCGATATGGCCGTCATAGGTGAGGACCGAACCCCGGCCCGCATTGAAATGCGGATCGTCCTCGAGGACCCGAACGCTCGCCTCCACAGCATCGAGCGAGGAACCGCCCCGCTCGAGGATCGCGGAGCCCGCATCGAGCGCCCGGTTCAGCGCCGCGCGAATCGCGGCATCCTCCTCGGGGGTTATCCGAGAGCGCTCGATCACGCCGGCGCCGCCATGGACGACGAGCCGCCATCGCGGCCGGTCGGAGGCGGCATCGGTGCTGGCGGCCATGGGCAAGACTCCAGGGAAGCAATGACAGGAACGCGGACGCTCGCGGTTAGCCTCAATGGCCCGCCTTTTCCACCCGTCCAACGCGTCGAAAACGGCTGCGCAACGATTCCGCTTGCGACTCGGCTTGGATATAAATATGATATCATCATTCTTGGAGGAAAATGACGATGAACACCATGTCCGAGTCGCAGGCGCTCAGCCATTCGCGCGAGCGGCCGGCGCGCACGTCGAGCGGCTATATGATGCTGCTCGTCCTGCTTCTGACCCTCGTCCTGATCGGCCTCGGGGTTTACGAGCTCACCCAGGATGCGCCCGAGCTCGGCGCGCCGTTCGTCGCGGCCGGAGTCCTCGGCTTCCTGTTCGTGCTTTGCGGCTTCTATCTGCTGCAGCCCAACCAGGCCGCGGCGATCCTGCTGTTCGGCGCCTATAAGGGCACCGACCGGACCACCGGCCTGCGCTGGGTGCTCCCCTGGATGTCGCGGACCAGGATCTCGACCCGGATCCACAACATCACCTCCGAGCGGGTCAAGGTGAACGACCTCCGCGGCAACCCGGTCGAGATCGCCACCAACGTGGTCTGGCGCGTCACCGACACGGCGCAGGCCCTGTTCGACGTCGCCAATTACAGCGAGTTCGTCGAGATCCAGATCGAAAGCGCGGTCCGCGCGATCGGCGCCCGCTACGCTTATGACGACATCGAGCACAAGGAGATCACCCTGCGCGGCGACGCCGAGGTGGTGAGCGAGGAGCTCGAAAAGGAGCTGCAGGAGCGGGTCACCCGCGCCGGCATCATCATCGACGAATGCCGGCTGACCCATCTCGCTTATGCGCCGGAGATCGCCCAGGCGATGCTCCGCCGGCAGCAGGCCGAGGCGGTGATCGCGGCGCGCTCGAAGATCGTCATCGGCGCCGTCTCCATGGTCGAGAATGCGCTCCAGCTGCTGTCCGAAAAGGGCGTCGTCGAGCTGGACGACGAGCGCAAGGCGGCGATGGTCTCGAACCTGATGGTCGTGCTCTGCTCGGAGCACAGTACCCAGCCTGTCCTCAACACCGGCACGCTCTATCAGTAGGAGCGGGCCCGGTGCCGGACGCCAAGCCGAAGAAAGCCTATCCGTTGCGTATCGAGCCGTCTCTCTGGGGCGCGCTCGAGCGCTGCGCGGCGGCCGACTTCCGAAGCGTCAATGCGCAGATCGAGGTGCTGTTGCGCGAGGCCCTGGGACGGCGCGGAGTCCGCGTCGCCCCGCCAGAGGAGCGCAAGCGCGGCAGGCCCAAGAAGGAGGATTGACCATGGCTCGCACGAATTCCGCCCGCGGCGTCGACGAGTCCCAGGCCGACGCCTGGTTCGCGCCGAAGCGCTACGGCTATGGCGCCGGGCTGCCGATCGCCTGGCAGGGCTGGGCGGTGACCCTGGCCTATTGCGTCGCGGTCACCCTCTCCGCCTGGCTGATCCTGCCGCGCAGCACCCTCGCCTTTGTCACCATCGTGCTCGGCGCGACCGCCGCGCTCATCCTGATCTGCGCGATGAAGACGCGGGGCGGCTGGCGCTGGCGCTGGGGCGAGGACGCCTAGCCCGGTCTGGACAGCCGCCCCCGCCCGGTCCAGTCTCGGCCGATGCGGACGAACCGGCGGACTTTCCTTGCGGCGGGCGCGGCGGCGGCCGCGCTCACCCCCTTCAAGCTCTTCGCGCAGGCCGAGGCGGCGCAGGCGCTGACTCCGCTGACCGCCGACGTCGTCCCGATCTCCCGCGACGAGCATGTGCAGCGTCTCGCCAAGGCACAAAGGCTGATGACCGAGCAGGGGATCGGCGCGCTGCTGATCGAGCCGGGCTCGTCGATGATCTATTTCTCCGGCGTCCAGTGGCGACGGAGCGAACGGCTGACCGCTTTGGTCATTCCCGCTCTGGGCGAGCCCTGCATCGTCACCCCGCATTTCGAGGAGCCCTCGGTCCGCGAGAGCCTTAAGGTTCCGGCCGAGGTGCGGACCTGGAACGAGGACGAGAATCCGCTGGAGCTGGTCGCCGGCTTCCTCCGCGACCGCCGGATCACCCGCCCGGTCGGGATCGAGGAGACGGTGCGCTTCTTCGCCGTGGACGGCCTCCGCCGCGCCATGCAGGGGGTCGAGATCCGGCCCGGCGCGCCGATCGTGCGCGGCTGCCGGATGATCAAGTCGGCGCACGAGCTGGCGCTGATGCGCAAGGCCTCGGACATCACCATCGCCGCCTATCGCTACACCTGGCCGCGGATCGAGCGGGGCATGACCCCGGGGCAGATCGGCGCGATCATGAACGGCGCGACCAGCGCGCTCGGCGGCGACCCCGAATTCGCCCTGATCCTGCTCGGCGAGGCGGCCGCCTACCCGCACGGCTCGGGCCAGCCGCAGCAGGTCCGCGACGGCGAGGTGGTGCTGATGGACTGCGGCTGCACCGTGCAGGGCTACCAGTCCGACATCAGCCGCACCTTCGTCCATGGCGAGGCGAATGCCGAGCAGCGCCGGGTCTGGGGCCAGGTCCACCAGGGCCAGCAGCTCGCCTTCCAGACCGCCCGGCCCGGCACGCCCTGCGGCGCCGTCGACGATGCGGTGCGCCGGCTCTACGAAGGCTGGGGCTATGGCCCGGGCTACCGCCTGCCCGGCCTCTCCCACCGCACCGGCCACGGCATCGGCATGGACGGGCACGAGCCGGTCAACCTCGTCCATGGCGAGGCGACCCTGCTCGCGGAAGGCATGTGCTTCTCCGACGAGCCCGGCCTCTATCTTCCGGGCAAGTTCGGGATCAGGCTGGAGGATTGCTTCCATATGGGTCCGGCCGGCCCGGTCTGGTTCTCGACCCCGCCGCCGTCGCTCGACCGCCCGTTCGACTGATTTTCTCCCCATCGCGAGGCACTTGCGCGCGGGCGGAGCTCCCCTCGTCCGCCGGCGAGGATGAAGTGCGGAACAATTGACTGAGTCAATTTTACCGTAATTTCTCCGTATCAAAGAATTGTGCTCGGATCATAAAGAATCGACCTAGATAAAACACCGAGCTGATGTTAGCTTTTCCAAGCAAAAGGGGAGAGTCGACATGGCGACGATCACGGGCACGGCTGGCAACGACACGCTCAACGGCACCAGTTCCGCGGACAAGATCTTCGGATTGGGCGGAGATGACATCCTCAACGGCAATGGCGGCAATGACCAGCTCGACGGCGGCATCGGCGCCGACACGATGAGCGGCGGCACCGGCAACGACATCTATTTCGTCGACGATGTCGGCGATTCGGTGATCGAGGCGGCGGGCGAGGGCACGGACGAGGTCCGCACGACGCTCGCGGCCTATGCGCTCGGCGCCGAGGTCGAGAAGCTCCGCTTCACCGGCAGCGGCAGCTTCACCGGCACCGGCAACGAGCTCAACAACGAGATCCAGGGCGGCAGCTCGGCCGACACGCTGACCGGCGGGGACGGCTATGACTATCTGATCGGCGGCGGCGGCGGCGACAGCCTTTACGGCGGCGCGGACGGCGACACGCTCGACGGCGGCACCGGCGCCGACCAGATGGAGGGCAATACCGGCGACGACGTCTATGTCGTCGACAATGTCGGCGATGTCGTGGTCGAGCTTTCCGGCGAGGGCACCGACCTCGTCTACACCTCGCTCGCCAGCTACACGCTCGGCGCCGACGTCGAGAATCTCAACTATAACAGCATGGTCGGCAACTTCGCCGGCACCGGCAACACGCTCGACAACATCATTTACGGCGGCGGCGGCACCGATACGTTGAGCGGCCTCGACGGCGCCGACGAGCTGCACGGCCAGACCGGCGCCGACACCCTGCTCGGCGGCAATGGCGACGATCTCCTGATCGGCGGCAGCGGCACGGACACCAGCACCGGCGGCGCCGGCGCCGACACGTTCCAGATGTCCACCCAATATGAATCGGGGCTCGGCGCCAGCGCCGACCGGATCACCGACTTCGCGCCGGGCACGGACCTGATCGATCTCGGCTTCGTCGACGCGGACACCAATACGGCCGGCAACCAGGCCTTCAGCTTCGTCGGCAACGCCGCCTTCTCCAATACGGCGGGCGAGCTTCGCGCGTTCGACGACGGCACCGACACCTGGGTGCAGGCGGACACCAATGGCGACGGCATGGCTGATTTCGAGATCGTGCTGACCGGAGTCGTGACGCTCGCGGCGAGCGATTTCGTCCTCTGACCGCTTGGGGCCGGGCATGCGTCCCGGCCCTCTCGACCGGATCTGCACGGGTCTTTGACTTTCCCTTGCGGGTCCGGAGGCCTATATGCGCGGCCATGTCGGTGAGACCCTGGAGAGACATAGAGCGGCGCCCGTCGCGGCAGATCATGGTCGGGAACGTGCCCGTCGGCGGCGGCGCGCCCGTCACCGTGCAGACCATGACCAACACCGTGACCGCCGATGCGAAGGCGACGATCGACCAGATCCGCCGCTGCGAGGAAGCGGGCGCGGACATCGTCCGCGTCTCCTGCCCCGATGCGGAGAGCACGGCGGCGCTGAAGCAGATCGTCCGCGCCGCGCGGGTGCCGATCGTCGCCGACATCCATTTCCACTACAAGCGCGCGCTCGAGGCCGCCGATGCGGGCGCCGCCTGCCTCAGGATCAATCCCGGGAATATCGGATCCGAGGAGAGGGTCCGCGAGGTGGTCAATGCCGCCAAGGCGAATGGCTGCTCGATGCGGATCGGTGTCAATGCCGGCAGCCTCGAAAAGGATCTGCTCGAAAAATATGGCGAGCCCTGCCCGGAGGCCCTGGTCGAGAGCGCGCTCGACCATATCCGGATCCTCGAGGACCATGATTTCCGCGAGTATAAGGTGGCGGTGAAGGCGTCCGACGTCTTCCTGGCGGTCGCCGCCTATCAGCAGCTCGCCGAGGCGGTGGATTGCCCGCTGCATCTCGGCATCACCGAGGCGGGCGCGCTCCGCGCCGGCACCGTGAAGAGCGCGATCGGCATCGGCTCCCTGCTCTGGGCCGGGATCGGCGACACGATCCGCGTCTCGCTCTCCGCCGAGCCGGAGGAGGAGGTCCGCGCCGGCTTCGAGATCCTGAAGGCGCTCGGTATCCGCAATCGCGGCGTCCGAGTCGTCTCCTGTCCGAGCTGCGCACGCCAGGGGTTCGACGTGATCCGCACCGTCGAGCGGCTGGAGGAAAGGCTCAGCCATATCCGCACGCCCATGTCGCTCTCGGTGCTCGGCTGCGTGGTCAACGGCCCCGGCGAAGCGCGGGAGACCGACATCGGCATCACCGGCGGCGGCAACGGCAAGCATATGGTCTATCTCAGCGGGGTCACCGACCATCATGTCCAGGACGCCGAGATGATCGACCATATCGTGAAGCTGGTCGAGGCGAAGGCCGCGGAGATCGAGGCGGCCGAAGCAGCCGTCGCCCACGCCGCCGAATGAGCCTCGGGCTCGCGCTCCTCGCCGTTGCCGCCCAGGCTCCGGCGCCGCCCGAACCGCAGCAGGTCGTCAATGTCTATACCGTCGCCGCGGGCGCGCCGGCGCCGGAGCGCCGGATCCAGAGCGGGCGCGGCCATTTCTTCCTCCAGCAGGAGCTGATCGCCGAAACTGCCGTGCGGCCGGGCTACGGGATCCAGTTCGATCTGACGCCGTCCGAGCTGGATGCGCTGCGCAACCGTCACGACATGCATGACGGACAGCCCTTCATTCTGGCCGAATGGATCGCCGTCCCGCCCGGCGGCGCCTCGCCGCGCCATCTCGGCTTCCTCCATTGCTCGCTGCGAATCAGGACCTTTGTCGGGATGGTGGGCGCCTGCCTGCGCGACGGCGACGATGACGGCCGGCTGGACAGCGCCGCGACCATCGTCTTCGGCCGCATTCCGCCCGAGGGGCTGCAATTCGCGCCGATCGATCCGGTCGGCTATCGCTATGTGCGGCAGCCGGCCAATCGGCCTACCAGCCAATGGCCCGACGCCAGCCTCGCTTTGTCCTATCAGTTCGACCGGCGCGGCAACCGGCTTCGCTTCGAGGTGAATCCGGTCGGCCTGCCGCTCGCCTTCTTCTCGGCGCCCCAGGCCGAGGTCGATCCGGCGCAGCTCCCCGCCACGGTCGAGCTGGGCGGCGCCGCCTTCACCGTGCTCGCCTGGGACGGCCGGCGGGCGACCGTGCGCGTCGATCGCCCGTTTCCGGCCTCGCTGGTGCGGATCTTCGTGGACGGTCGCGCCTGGCGGCTCGATTATTACGACCTGCCGCTGCCCGGCGGCCAGCCCGCCGCCGGCGGGCAGGCGGCTCGATGAGCGTCTGGCTCGGCCTGTTCGCGCTAACGGCGCAGGCGGCCGGATTAACCATCCGGCTTAAACGCTTCTAAGCGGACGTCTTTTAAGACGCCGCTCATGTCCAAGCATTTCGTCTTCATTGTCATCGGCCTGGCCGCGGCCGGCGCGGCGTCGCGGCATCGCTCGCACGGGACGCAGGTGCCCGAGGGCCCGCCGACGGTCGAGCGCTCGGCCGACGCCGCCGGCCATGCCATCCCGATCCCGACCCGGATCCGGCGCAGCCCGAACGGCCATTTCTTCGTCAACGCTTTGGTGAACGGGCAGCCGGTGCGCTTCCTCGTCGACACCGGCGCCACCACCGTCGCGCTCACCGTCGAGGACGCCCGCCGCGCCGGCGTCGCCGTGGATCCGGCGAGCTTCGAGATCGTCGCGCAGGGCGCCTCGGGGCCGGTGCGCGGCCAGGCCCTGCACCTGAGCAGCGTCGAGCTCGACGGCAAGGAAAGGCTGCACGTCAGCGCCCTGGTGATCGAGGGCGGCGACATCTCGCTGCTCGGCCAGTCCTATCTCTCGCGCCTCAGCAACGTGCAGATGCGCGGCGAGGAGATGATCCTCAACTAGGGTCCGTACTCAATAAGGTTGCGCGAGGTTGTGATCGCTGATTCAACGCTTCTGCTGATGGAGGAGGCGTTTGATGGCGAGGCAGCTGACGTGGTTGAGCGATGCGGAGTGGGCGCGGATCGAGCCTTTGCTTCCCCGGGGACGCAAGGGGGCGCGTCGGGTCGATGACCGGCGGGTGATTTCGGGGATCGTGCACATGCTGAAGATCGGCGCGCGGTGGCGGGACTGCCCGGAGGAGTACGGGCCGTACACGACGATCTATAACCGCTTCAACCGGTGGAGCCGGCAAGGGGTCTGGTTCGAGATGTTCGAGGCGCTGACCGGTCATTGCGGGGTGTGGGGAAGCGTCGCGATCGATGCCACCCACATCAAGGCGCACCGTTCGGCCGGCGGCGCAAAAGGGGGGCCTTCGTCCAGGCGATCGGCACCTCGCGCGGCGGCCGGACCAGCAAGCTCCACGGCCTGACCGACGGACAGGGCCGCCCGCGCGTCCTCCTGGTCTCCGCCGGCAATATCAACGACATGACCATGGCCGCAGCGCTGATCGAGGCGGCCGGGCGCTTCGACCGACTGATCGCCGACAAAGGCTACGATACCAACGCCATCCGTGCCCTCGTCGCCAGCCGCGGCGCGGTCGCCGTCATCCCGGCCACCGCCAGCCGACGCGCACCCATCCCCTACGACCGCGACGCCTATCGCGCCCGCAACCTCGTCGAACGCCTCTGGTGCAGGCTCAAGGACTGGCGACGCATCGCCACCAGATACGACAAACTCGCCCGAAACTTCCTCTCCGGCGCACTCATCGCCGCAACCATCCTCTACTGGTGCAATTGAGTCCGGACCCTAGGGACGCAGGCGCTCAATAATAGATGTCGACATAGTCGGCGAGGCCGTCGCAGGCCTCGAAATCCTGCAGCCGCCAGTAGCGCCGCTGGCCGGTGGCGCGGAATTCGTAGGTGCCCTCGCGCACGCAATTGCGGCCGAGGTCCGGCGCGTCGGTGATCACGATCCGGCCGCGGAAGACGAAGCTGCGCGGATTGATCCGGGTCACGTCGCCGTCGAGCGTGACCTGGCCGCGTCCGTTCCGCGCGACCTGCGCGCCGTTCAGGTGGAGGAGACCGCCGTTCATCTGGGCGACGACATGGCCGCGGCCCGGATTCTCGAAGCTGATCCATTGCAGGGTGATGCCGCTGTTGCGCTGCAGGCGGCCGAGCGCGGTGCGGTCGTTGACGATGGTGCGCTCGCCGGGCGCCGCCGGCGCGGAGGCGGCGGCGACGCCGGTCGCGGCGAGGAGGAGAGCGAGGCTGGCGAGCAGGGTCTTCATGGCCGCTGCATAGCATGATTGCCGCGCGCGCGTCTCTCCGCCTATGACCGCGGGCCCATGTCCAGCCCGCCCAGCCCGTCCAGCCAGCATTCGATCGCTCTGCCCTTCGCCGTCGCGGCGGCGGGGATCGCGCTCTTCTCGGGCATGGACGCGGTGATGAAGCATCTGACCCTGGTGGTCGGCGCCTACAATGCGATGCTCTGGCGGACCCTGGCCGGCGCGGTGTTCGGCGGAATCGCCTTCATGGGCGCGGGCGGACGCTGGCCGGCGCGCAAGGTCATGCGGCTGCACCTGATCCGCGGGATCATGTCGTCGGCCATGGCGATCCTGTTCTTCTGGGGGCTGGCGCGGGTGCCGCTCGCGCAGGGCGTGGCGCTCGCCTTCGTCGCGCCGCTCATCGCCCTCTATCTGGCGGCGATCATCCTCAAGGAGCAGATCGCCCGGCGCGCCATCCTGGCCTCTTTGTTCGGCTTCGCCGGCGTGCTCGTCATCCTCGCCGCGCAGGCCGAGGCCGAGCTCGGGCCGGAAGCGCTGCAGGGCTCGATCTCGATCCTCTGCTCGGCCGGCTTCTACGCCTGGAACATCATCCTGATGCGCCAGCAGGCGCAGGTCGCCGGGCCGCTGGAGATCGCCTTCTTCCAGAGCGCGATCGTCAGCCTCTGCTTCCTCTGCGCCGCGCCCTTCCTCGCCGCTCTGCCGCCGGTCGAGGAGCTGGGCTTCGTGTTCGGCGCGGCCGCTCTGGCCTTCGCCTCCCTGATCCTGCTCTCCTGGGCCTACGCCCGGGCGGAGGCGCAATATCTGGCGCCGGTCGAATATAGCGCCTTCGTCTGGGCGGTGCTGCTCGGCGTGCTGGTCTTCGCGGAGCCGGTGCGGCCGCTGACCGTGGCCGGCGCGGCGATGATCGTCGCCGCCTGCCTGTTCGCCGCCCGCCGCCGGCCTGCCCCGGTCGCCGATGTCGAGGCCGCGATCTAGCTCCCCAGCACGTTGATCGTGAAGGCGAGGATGCCGAGGTTGAAGACGAAGGCGGCGAGGCAGTGCGCCGTCACCACGTTCCTGATCCCCCGGTCGGAGATGCTGACGTCCGAGGTCTGGAAGGTCATGCCGAGGGTGAAGGAGAAATAGGCGAAGTCGGCATAGCCGGGCGGCTCCGCGCCCGGAAACTCGATCCCGCCCTGCCGGCCGGCATGGAGATGCGCATAATGGAGCGCGAAGATGCTGTTGGCGAACAGCCAGGCGATCCCCAGCGTGCCGATAATCAACGCCTTCGTCTTCAGTCCCGCGCCATCGAGCATCGTCGCCACCGCGATGAACACCGCGAACGAGATGATCACGGTGAGCACCAGCAAGGCGGCGCGGCCGGCGTCGTTCGCCGCCGCATGGGCGCGAATCACCGCCTGGTCGTGAATCTTCAGCAGATGCAGGCTGGCGAGCAGGAACAGGATCGCGCCGAGATCGAAGGCGGCGAGGAAGCCCTTGAAGCCGGCTTCGCGCCATGGATCGGCGGTATAATGATGCAGAGCCCAGGCCGCCGCCGGGGTGGCGAGGACCAATATGGCGACGAAGAGGCCGAACTTGTTGCCAAGCGTCTTCAGCATGGCGGGATGCTAGCGCGGCCCGTTCGCGCAGGCTAATCCTTTCGGCCATGGCATGGCTCTGGCTCTTCATCGGCGGCGTGTTCGAAGTGGGCTTCACCACCTCGCTTCGCTTCGTCGAGGGCTTCCGGAACATCCCTTGGACGCTCGCCTTCCTGGCCAGCGTGACCCTGTCCATGGGCCTGCTCGAATATGCGGCGCGGACCATCCCGATGGGCACGGCCTATGCGGTCTGGGGCGGGATCGGCGCCGCCGGCACGGTGATCGTCGGCATCTGCTTCTTCGGCGAGAGCCTCGGCGCGATCCGGCTGCTGCTGCTGCTCGGCCTGATCGCCTGCATAATCGGCCTGAAGCTGGTGGCGCATTGATGGCCGTGGACGAAGGCCTTTACGCCTGGGTGCAGGAGGCGCTGGAGCCGCTCGGGCCGGTGACGTTGCGCAAGATGATGGGCGGCGGCACGCTCTATCTCGATGGCGCCATCTTCGCGATCATGGTCGACGGCGAGCTCTGGTTCAAATCGGATGAGGAGGCCAATGCCTTCTGGGACGGCGAAGGCTGCACCGAGCGCTTCACCGTGACCTTCAAGGACGGCACCGTCGACCGCATGAACTATCGCCGCGCGCCGACCGACGTCTATGACGATGCCGAGGCGATGCAGCGTTACGCCGCCGTCGCCGCCGAAGCGGGCCGGCGGCGGCCGGTCAGGAAGCGCTCGAAGAAGGGCGCTCCGCCGTCACCCTGAATCGTCATTCCAGCGAAAGCTGGAATCTCTTTGCCTAATTCAGCCGCCGTGAAGGCGAAGCGGGATTCCAGCTTTCGCTGGAATGACGAGCAGAATCAGCGGCGCGCCGGCCTGAGATGCGGGGCGATGTCGGGGCTTTCCTCGATCGACGGCAGGAAGCTCGGCGCGAAGCGCTGGTGGCTGGCCTGCTCATAGGCATAGCCCAAAGCGAGGATGCGCGCGTCGTCCCATTTGGCGCCGATGAAGCTCAGCCCCACCGGCAGGCCCCGCACCCGGCCCATCGGCACGGTGAGGTGCGGATAGCCGGCCACGGCGGCCAGGCTGCCCGCCGAGCCGCCGCCGGGGCTCTGGTCGCCATGGACCGCATCGATCAGCCAGGCCGCGGGACGGGTCGGGCTGACCAGGGCGACGACATTGTGGTCGTGCAGCAGCTTGTCGATCCCCTCGGCTCCGGCCAGCCGAAGCGAGGTCGCGCGGGCGGCGCGGTAGGCCTCGTCCAGCCCGGTGGTCCGCTGCGCCTGCTCGAACACCTCCTGGCCGAACAAAGCCAGCTCGCTATCCGCATGCGCGCTGTTGAAGGCGATCAGCTCGGCCAGGGTCCGCGACCCCACCGCGGCCGGCGCCGTCGCCAGATAGGCGTTCAGGTCCACCTTGAGTTCGGAGAGCAGGACGGCGAACTCGGTCCGCCCCATCTCCTGCCGCCCGGCCGGCGCCTCGGCGATGTCGACCAGGGTCGCGCCCTGCGCGCGGAGCACCGCCAGCGCCGCCTCGAAGGCCGAGTCGGTCCCCGGCGCGCCGGCGAAGCGCATCACCCCGATCCGGACCCCGCGCAGCGCGTCCGGCCTCAGGCCGGCGGTGAAGTCGCTGCGGTGGCCGTTCGCGTCGGCGGTTGCGGCGTCGGCGGGGTCGGTGCCGGCGATCGCGTTCATGATCAGGGCGGCGTCGCGCACATTCAGGGTCATCGGCCCCGGCGTATCCTGGCTGTGGCTGATCGGCACGACATGGGTGCGGCTGACGAAGCCGACCGTGGGCTTGAAGCCGACAATGCCGTTGATCGCCGCCGGGCAGGTGATCGAGCCGTCCGTCTCGGTGCCGATCGCCGCCGGCACCATCCCGGCCGCCACCGCGACCGCGCTGCCCGAGGAGGAACCGCAGGGATTGCGGTTCAGCGCATAGGGGTTGCGCACCTGCCCGCCGACCGCGCTCCAGCCGGAGATCGAATCGTTGGAGCGGATGTTCGCCCATTCGGAGAGATTGGCTTTGCCGACGATGACCGCGCCCGCCGCGCGCAGCCCGGCGACCAGGGGCGCGTCCCGGTTGGTGACGTTGGCGGTGAGCGCGAGGCTGCCCGCCGTGGTCGGCAGCGGCCCCAGGGTCTCGATATTGTCCTTGATCAGGATCGGCATGCCGAACAGAGGCCCGCGCGCGCTGCGCTGGCGGTCGAGGGCGCGCGCCTGGTCGAGCGCGGTCGGATCGGTCGCGATCACCGCGTTGAGCCGCGGGTTCAGCCGCCTTATCTCGGCCAGAGCATGGCTCGTCCGCGCCTCGGCGCTGTCGGATCTCAGGACCCCTCCCGCGTGGCTGGCCGACATGGCGGTCACTCCTGCAATGAAGGTGGCGGCGAGCAGCGCGATCCGGACCATCTTATCCCCCCTGTCAGAGCGGCGCGAGCAGGGCGTCGAGGCTCGACGGCCCGGTGCCAACCCGTTCCAGCGCGGGATAACGCAGCCCGCCATGATAATCGAGCGCCACCTCATTATAGCGCTCGCCGCGCTTGATCAGCAGCCGGATCGGCGCGCGGCCGTCATGCGCGGCCCGGATCGCGTCGCGGAACAGGTCGTTCGAATATTGCCGGCCGTTGACCGCGACGATGGTCGCGCCGGTGGTGGCCCCGGCCTCGAACATCGGGCCGCCATATTGGACCGTCGATATCTTCCCGCCCTCGCCGATCATCGCGCCGACCGAATAGGTCAGGTCCATCATCTTCCGGTCGCGCTCGCGCGAGGTGAAATAGGGGGTCGGCGTGTCGCGATAGACCAGGCGATAGCCGCCGGCCTCGATCCAGGCGAGCGGGGCCGGGCCGGTATGCTCGACCCGCTGGCGCAGGAAGCCGGCCCAATCGAACGGCGCGATCCCGTTCAGCGTCCGGACGACGTCGTCGAACGTGTAGGTGGCGACGCCCATGTCGCCCGGATTGATGCCGAAGAAGGCGCGGGCGAAATCGTTGATCGAGCGCCGGCCGCCCGAAAGCTGGCGGAGCTTGGCGTCGACCTCAAGCCAGATCAGCATCCCTTCCGAATAATAATCCTCGCTCCGCATATAGCTGCCCCAGGGCTGGGGACGGCGGCCCTGGATGATCGGGTCGTTGGTCGTGTCCAGCAGCGGCCGCCAGGTCCGGCCCGGCAGCGTGTCGTAATAAGCGGCGGTGCGGGCGAGCTCCTGGAGCACGTCCTCCGTGGGCATCAGGCCGGAGCGGGCGGCGAGGATATTCCCCCAGAACTGGGTCTGACCCTCATAGACCCAGAGCAGGCTGTCGCGCATCGGTGCGTTGTAGGTCGGGGTCCACAGGTCCGCGGGCCGGCGATATTTGCCGTCCCAGCTGTGCGTGGTCTCGTGCGCGAGCAGGTCGCGTCCGGCCGAGCCGTTGTTCCAGCCGGTGAAATAGTCGCGGCCCTGGCTGTTCTCGGACGAGCGCAGATGCTCGAGGCCGATCCCGCCCAGCTCGTCGGTCAGCGCAAGCAAGATCTCATAATGGTCGAAATGCTGGGTGCCGAACAGGCGCAGCTCCTGCTCGACCAGCCGCCGGTGGACCTCGAGCTGCGCCGGGGTCGCGGCGAGGTCGCCGGGCTCGTCGGCGAAGAGGTTGAGCGCGACATTGTGGCCGAGCTCCTCGCGCCGGTAATAGCGGCCGGCGAAGACCGGAGAATCGACCAGCGTCTCGTAGGGCACCGGCCGGTAGCTGATCCGGCTGCCGCTGCGGCTGGCGATGTCGAGCGAGGTCGCGGCGCTCCAGCCCGTCGGGTAGGTGACGTTCGCCTGGACGGTGATGCGGCGGGTGAAATGCCCGGCCGGGTAGAGCGACATCTTCTCCCATTGCAGGTTCAGCAAGGCCGGGGTCATCGTGATCCGCCCCTGCGCGCCGTCGGTGGGCGAGAGATGCTGGAACTCGACGCGAAGCTCGCGCGCCCCGGCGGGCACATCGATGTGGAAGGCGTAGACGTAGCCGGAATCGCGCCGCCATTCGACCGACCGGCCGTTGGCGGTGATGCGCAGGCCCGCAAGCGAGTTGATCGGTCCGCTCGGCCCGTGATTGCCGGGCAGCCATTGCGGGTAGAGCAGGGTCAGTGGGCCCGGCCGCACCGGGATCGTCTCGACCACGCGGTAGATGCCGCGGCTGGTGTCGCTCGCGTCGATGTCGAGCCGGATCGTGCCGGGATAGGGGATGTCGCGCGCCGCCGGCATCGCCTCGGCCATGGGCAAGGGCTGCGGCACGGCGAGGCCGACCTGGGCGGGGGCGGAGGAGACGAGGGCGGTGGTAGCGAGGAAGGCGGTGGCGGCAAGCAAGGCGAGGCGCATCGAGGGGCTCCGGGGGCAAGAAGCGGAAAGCGCCGCTTCCTTAAGAGCTTGTCGGGCCGGAGTCATTATAGCGAAGACCGCAACGTCCTCGCCATCCGCGCCTTCCCCAATCCACCTTCACGCGCTGGCGGCGTGCGCCTTCGCCCGTTCGATCGCTTCCACGATCAGCCGCTCGGCCACGCCGCGGTCGCCCCAGCCGTTCATCTTCGACCATTTGCCCGGCTCGAGATCCTTGTAGTGGGTGAAGAAATGCTCGATCTGCTGGGCGACGATCGGCGGCAGATCGGCGGTGTCGTTGACCTCGCTATAATAGGGAAAGGTCGAATCGACCGGCACGGTGATCAATTTCTCGTCGCCGCCCTTGTCGTCCTCCATCAGCAGCACGCCGACCGGCCGCACCCGGATCACCGCGCCGGAAATGATCGGCGAGCGCGCGATGACCAAAGCGTCGAGCGGGTCGCCATCCTCGCCGAGCGTGTGCGGGATGAAGCCGTAATTGGCCGGGTAGCGCATCGCCGTGTGCAGGATCCGGTCGACGAAGATCGCGCCGGATTTCTTGTCGAACTCGTACTTCACCGGTTCGCCGCCGAGCGGCACCTCGATGATAACGTTGAGGCGTTCGGGCGGCGCGTCGCCCGCGGGAATGAGGTCGATATTCATGGTGGAGGGCGCCCTACACCCACGGGCGGTTGCGAGTCACGCGCTCTCCGGTGCATGACGCGCGGCGATGAAGGTCGCGATCTGCATTCCCCGCCACGGCGACACCCGCGGCGATTTCACGATCAGCCTGGCGCGGATGGTCGCCCATTCGCTGACCGCGCGGCCGCCCGGCGGCGAGCGGCTGGAGCTCGAAATCTTCTCGATCAGCTCCTCGGACCTCCCCGAGAGCCGCACCCGTCTGCTGATGAAGGCGATCGAGTGGCAGGCGCGCTATCTGCTCTGGCTGGACAGCGACCATGTCTTTCCGCCCGATACCCTGTTCCGCCTGCTGAGGCACCGGCTGCCGGTCGTCGGCTGCAACCAGCCGCGGCGCAGCGAGCCCACCGGCCCGGTCGCGGTGAAGCGGAACGACAAGGGCGAGATGGAGCATGTCTGGACCACCGAGGCGCTGGCCAAGGCGGGCGCGGTCGAGGAGGTCTGGCATGTCGGCCTCGCCCTCTGCCTGATGGATATGCAGATCCTCCACCAGGTGAAGGCGCATGTCGAACAGGGCGTCGGCTGGGCGCACTGGGCGCCGTTCGATCGCAGGATGATGCCCGGCGGCGGCGTGCGGATGGGCGAGGACGTCTCCTTCTTCCGCGAGCTCACCGAGGCCGGGGTGAAGGTCTATGTCGATCACGGCCTCTCCTGGGAGGTCGGCCATATCGCCGAGCGGGTGATCACCAACGCCCAGGCGGTGGCCGACAAGGAGGCCTGGCTGGGCCGGCACAACCGATAGTCATCCTGACGAAGGTCAGGACCCATGAACACCAAATTTGAGAACCAACACGCTCCCTATTCATGGATCCCAAATCGAGTTTGGGATGACGGAAGCGCAGGACGCTGCCTTCCCCATGCGGGAAAAACTGCCTAAGGCCCCTCCGCGATGAGCAAGGGTCCGCAGAAGGTCCGGGGCACCCAGGACATGATCGGCGTCGAGGCCGAACGCTTCCATCAGGTGGTGGACGCTTTCGATCGCGTGCGCCGGCTCTACGCCTTCCAGCATATCGAGGTGCCGGTCTTCGAGGCGACCGAGGTGTTCGCGCGCACGCTCGGCGAAAGCACGGACGTCGTCTCCAAGGAAATGTACACCTTCCAGGACCGGGGCGGGGAATCGCTGACCCTGCGCCCCGAATTCACCGCCGGCATCTGCCGCGCCTTCATCTCCGACGGCTGGCAGCAGCACGTGCCGCTGAAGGTCGCGACCTGGGGCGCGGCCTTCCGCTACGAGCGCCCGCAAAAGGGTCGCTTCCGCCAGTTCCACCAGCTCGACGCCGAGATCATCGGCAGCGCCGAGCCCGCGGCCGACGTCGAGTTGATCGCCTTCGCCGCGCAACTGCTCGACGAGCTCGGCCTCGCCGGCCGGGTCGAGCTGAAGCTCAACACGCTCGGCGATCCCGCGACGCGCGAAGCCTGGCGCGCCGCCTTGCTCGACCATTTCCGGGCGCGCGAGGTCGACCTCTCGGGAGAAAGCCGCGAGCGGCTCGAGAAGAATCCGCTGCGCATCCTCGACTCGAAGCAGCACCAGGATTTCCCGGTCGTCGACAGCGCGCCCGTCATCGACGATTTCCTGACCGCAGAGGCCGCCGACACCTTCGCCGCGGTCACCGCCGGGCTCGACGCGATCGGGGTCAAATGGACCCGCGACCCCCGTCTGGTCCGCGGCCTCGATTATTACCGGCACACGACCTTCGAATATGTCACCGAGGAGCTCGGCGCGCAGAGCCAGGTGATCGGCGGTGGCCGCTATGACGGCCTGATCGAGAATATGGGCGGGCCGCCGACCCCCGCCGTGGGCTGGGCCTGCGGGATCGAGCGGCTGGCGATGCTGATCGACGCGCCCGCCGCCCGCGGCATCGACGTCGCCTTGGTGCCGCTGGGTGAGCGGGCCGAGACGGAGGCGTTGCGTCTCGCTGCCCTGCTGCGCCGCGCCGGCCTGGTCTGCGACATGGCCTTCCGCGGCAATATGAAGAAAAGGATGCAGAGGGCGAGCGCGAGCGGTGCTGCCTTCGCGGTCATCCTTGGCGAGGATGAGCTGGCGCGGGGCGAGGCCGCGGTCAAGGATTTGGCCAGCGGCACGCAGGCCAATGTCCGCCTCGACGCGCTCGCCGGGGCCTTGCGGCGGCCGGCATGACCAGAATCTCCGCCGAACGGATCGCCGCCATCGAGGCGCGGCGCGAGGAATTGCAGCAGGCGATGAGCGCCGGCGAGCTCGCGCCCGACCAGTTCGTGAAGCTTTCGAAGGATTATGCCGAGGTGGAGCCGGTGGCGGCCGCGGCGCGCGAGGTCCGGCGGCTGCGCGAGGAGGCGGTCAGCCTCGAGCAGATGACTCACGAGGCGGACGAGGAGCTTCGCCAGCTGGCGGCCGAGGAGCTGGTCGAGAATCAGGCGGCTTTGGCCGAGGCCGAGCGCGCGCTGGCGCTGAAACTGCTGCCGCGCGATGCGGCCGACGAGCGCGCCGCCATGCTGGAGATTCGCGCCGGCACCGGCGGCGACGAGGCGGCCCTGTTCGGTGGCGATCTGCTGCGCATGTATCAGCGTTATGCGGAGACGAAGGGCTGGAAGTTCGAGCTGATCTCGGCCAGCCCGGCCGAGCTCGGCGGCTACAAGGAGGCGATCGCGTCGGTGACCGGGCAGGGCGTGTTCGCCCGCCTCAAGTTCGAGAGCGGCGTCCACCGTGTGCAGCGCGTGCCGGTCACCGAGAGCGGCGGCCGGATCCACACCTCGGCGGCGACGGTCGCGGTGCTGCCCGAGGCCGAGGATGTCGACGTCCAGATCGACGACAAGGACCTGCGCATCGACGTCTACCGCTCCTCGGGACCTGGCGGCCAGTCGGTCAACACCACCGACAGCGCGGTCCGCATCACCCATCTCCCGACCGGCCTCGTCGTCATCCAGCAGGACGAGAAGTCGCAGCACAAGAACAAGGCCAAGGCGCTGAAGGTGCTCCGCACCCGCCTCTACGAGATGGAGCGCGAGCGCCTCGCCTCGGAACGGGCCGGGGCGCGCAAGTCGATGGTCGGCTCGGGCGACCGCTCCGAGCGGATCCGCACCTACAATTTCCCGCAAGGGCGGGTTACCGACCACAGAATCAACCTTACCCTTCACCGCCTCCCCGAAATCCTAGAAGGGCAGATGGACGAGCTGATCGGCGCGCTCATCTCGGAGGACGAGGCCGAGCGGCTGGCGAGCCTCGATGAATAGTCCGGGGTCGACTGCGGCATCTCGCCGCAGTCGAGCGGACCATGTGGGGCATGGTCCGCAGCGGACTATGCGTGAAGCCCTCGCCGAGGCCGCGGCGCGGCTGGCGGCGGTCAGCGACACGGCGCGGCTCGATGCCGAATTGCTGATGGCGCATGCGCTGGGGGTGGAGCGCGAGACGCTGCTGCTCCACCGGCTGGACGACGAGGCGCCCGCCGGCTTCGAGCCTTTGATCGTCCGCCGGCTCGCTTATGAGCCCGTCGCCTATCTCACCGGCCGCCGCGCCTTCTGGACGATCGAGCTGGCGGTCGGCCACGGCGCGCTCGTCCCCCGCCCCGACAGCGAGACATTGATCGAGGCGGCGATCGCGCATTTCGGCGGCCGCGCGCCGCGGCGGATCCTCGACCTCGGCACCGGTCCCGGCACATTGCTGCTGGCCGCTTTGGCGCAATGGCCGGAGGCGACCGGCCTCGGCATCGACGCCTCGGAGGAGGCGCTGGCCTGGGCCCGGCGCAACGCGATCCCGCGCGCCGAATTCCGGCGCGGCGACTGGGGCGATGGGCTCGAAGAGCGTTTCGATCTGATCCTCTGCAACCCGCCTTATGTGGAGGCCGATGCGGACCTGCCGCCCGACGTCGCCCGCCATGAGCCTGCCAGCGCCCTGTTCGCCGGTGTGGACGGCCTCGACGATTACCGCAGGATCGCGCCGCGACTGGCGTCGTTGCTCGCCCCTTCGGGCGTGGTTTGTGTGGAAATCGGCGCCGGGCAGTTGATTTCCGCAAGCGCGCTCTTTGCCGCCGAGGGCTTCACGATAGAGTCACGAAGAGACCTCGGAGGGATAGAGCGGTGCCTGCTTCTGACGCTTGACCGGGTTTAGTGCTTTTTCACTTGGATTTGCCTTTCGGCCCGACTACATAGGGGCGCAGGGACGGGGCCGACCACAGCAGAGGATGCGTGAGGGCCTGACGTCGCCGACCCCCGATTGCTTGTCGCTTGCGAAGGCGTTGGAGCGGTGGCTGGAGTCGCGGTTTTCCGCGGCGCCATGCCGACCGGGTCGTGCAGGTAAAGGAGGCCGGGAAGGGCCCGGCCGGGTAGGGGCAGAGTAACCACCCTTGGTGAGGATTTTCGTTTGATCAACAATCGTCAGGGCGGCCGCAGGCGCGGCCGCGGCGGCGGCGGCGGTGGACGCCCGCCCGGCGCCAATCCGAATCCCGGCAATCGCCAGGACAATCGGCAGCGCGGCAATGCCGCCCAGCTGCTCGAAAAATATAAGGGCCTTGCCCGCGACGCCCAGATGCAGGGCGACCGCGTCCAGACCGAATATTATCTCCAATATGCGGACCATTATTTCCGCGTCCTCAACGAGAACCGCGCCCGCTTCGAGGAGCAGCGCCGGCAACGCGACGATTATGAGGACGAGGGCGAGGAGTATGAGGCCGAGGCCGAGGGCGCCGAGTCCGAGGAGCAGCGCGAGCCCCGTTACGAGCAGCGCGAGCCGCGTCGCGAGCGGGCCGCCCGCCGTGAGGAAGGCAATGAGCGCGAGGACCGGCCGGAGCGGAGCGGTGACAGCCGCAACGACCGCAACGGCGAGTATCGCGCCGAGCGCCGTCCCCGCAGCCGCCGTCCGGACGTCGACGAGGATGAAGGCCAGAGCGAGCGGATCTCGCTCGACGTGCTGCCGCCCGCCATCTCCGCCGCCAATGAGGATGTGGCGGAAGAGGAGAAGCCGGCCCGCGCCCGCCGTCCCCGGCGCCCGCGCGCGACCGACGAGGATATCGCGCCCGCCGCCTGACCGGCGGTCCGACGCGTTCGAAAAGCGCCGTTCCTGCACCCCGCAGGAGCGGCGCTTTTGCTTTGGCGCAAGGCAAAATCGCGTGGATGTAATAAAATATCATTTCGTTCATTGACGCGAAAGCATGGCTGTGTGAGCCTCCCTTCCGGATCAGAAGGGGATGTCTCATGCGTGGACTGCTGCTCGTCGCCACCTTCCTTGCCGCACCGGCTCTTGCCCTGCCGGCGCTTGCCCAGATCACCACCGAAATCCCGCCGCCCTCGCAGACCGCGCAGGGCGAGGTCTCGGTGACGATCTACAACAACAATCTGGCGCTGGTTCAGGACCGCCGGCAGCTCGACATCACCGCCAATCGCTCGCGCCTCGAATTTCCCGACGTCTCCGCGCAGATTCGTCCCGAGACGGTGACCCTGACCGGCGACGGGATCGGCATCGTCGAGCAGAATTTCGATTTCGACCTGCTCTCCCCCCAGGCGCTGATGCAGAAGGCGGTGGGCGAGACCGTCACTTTGGTGCGCACCAACCCGGCCAACGGCCAGGAGACCCGCGAGCGGGCCCGGATCCTCGCCGCGAACGGCGGCGTCGTCATGCAGATCGGCCCGCGCATCGAGGTGCTCCGCGACGACGGCCTGCCGGTCCGGGTGATCTTCGACCGCGTCCCCGAGAATCTGCGCGCCCGCCCGACCCTGTCGGTCACCGTGCAGAGCGAGCGGGCGGGGCGCCGGCCGCTCACCCTCACCTATCTCACCCCGGGCCTCGCCTGGTCCGCCGACTATGTCGCCTTGTTCGACGAGGCGAACGGGCGGATGGACGTGCAGGGCTGGATCACGCTCACCAACAATAGCGGCACACCCTATGTGAACGCCAACACCCTGCTCGTCGCGGGGGCGGTGGGGCCGGGCGCCCAGGGGCCCCAATATGGCGGCGGCCCGATCCGCCAGGCCGGGACGCAGAGCGCGGGCCGCGAGCGGCTCGGCGATTTCTACCTCTATCCGCTGCCCGAGCGGACGACGATCGCCAACCGGCAGACCAAGCAGGTCAGCTTCCTCGACGTCGCCAACACGCCGGCGGTGCGCGCCTATGAATATCGCAATGCCTGGATGGGGACTGCGGAACAGCCGCAAAGCGCGAATTCGGTTCTCCGCTTCTCGACCTCGCGCGACCAGGGCCTCGGCGACGCGCTTCCGGCCGGAACGGTCCGGGTCTATCAGCGCGACGCCCGCGGCAACCCGCAATTCGTCGGCGAAAGCGCGATCGGTCATACTCCAATGGGTTCCGAGCTCGGCCTCACCACCGGCGAGGCGTTCGACGTCAAGGTGAAGCCCACGGTCGAGCGGCGCGAGCGGATCAACGACAGCCGCTGGCGCACGACCATGCGCTACGTCCTCACCAACGCCCGGCCGAACGCGGTCACCGTCGATCTGATGCAGTCGGGCCTTTGGGGCGACACGCGGATCATCCAGGAGAGCCAGCCGAGCGAGCGCCGCTCCGCCGACGATGCGCTCTGGCGGGTGCAGGTGCCGGCCAATGGCGAGACGGTGGTCACCGCCACGTTCGACACGCGCTTCTAGGCCCGAAGGAGCCGCCGATGCGCTGCGCGCGCGCCCCGGTCCCGTTCCTGCTCTTCCTGCTGGCGGCGACGCCGGCGGGGGCGCAGCAGATCGTGACCTCGGCCGGGCCGGACCATGTCGCGGTCACCCTCTATCGGGCGCCGCACCGCAATGCGGACGAGGCGCTCGAGCTCGAATGGCTGCAAGGCTATGCGCTGATCAGCGAGACCCGGCGGATCACCATTCCGGCCGGCGAATCGGAGATCCGATTCGAGGGGGTGGCCGGCGGGATCATTCCGCAGAGCGCCATCGTGCGCGGTCTTCCCGACGGCATCGTCGAGCGCAATCGCGATGCGATGCTGCTCTCCCCGGAGAGCCTGCTCGACCGCTCGCTCGGCCGGCGCGTGCATCTACGCCGGACCTCGCTGGCCACCGGCGCGGTGACCGAGGAAGACGCGATCGTCCGCAGCGGCGCCGATGGTGCCGTCGTGCTGCAGACCGCCGCCGGCTTCGAGGCGCTGCGCTGCACCGGCCTGCCCGAAACCCTCCATTATGATGAGGTGCCCGCCGGCCTGTCCGCCCGGCCGACGCTCTCGGTCCGCGCCCGCTCCAGTCGGCCGGTCGCCGCGACGGTGACGCTCGCCTATCTCGCCAGCGGCTTCGACTGGCAGGCCAATTATATCGCCAACCTCTCGGCGGACGGCAGCCATGTCGAGCTGTTCGCCTGGCTGACGCTGGCGAGCAGCGACGAGACCAGTTTCGCCAATGCCAGCACCCAGGCGGTGGCCGGGCGGCTCAACCGCGAGGATGTCGAGGTCGACGTGCCGGAAGGCCGGCCGCTCAACCTGACCTGCTGGCCGCAGGGCCGCACCCATGAAATCCCGCTGCAGCAGCAACCGGTAACAGTCGTCAACGCGCGAGACCTCGAACTGCGCGGCACGGCGCGGACCGGGGATATGATCAACGATCTGCCGGTTTCGAGTGCCGGCGAAAATGTCATCGTCACCGCGCAGCGCGCGGTGCAGGAGGAACTGGGCGACCTGAAGCTCTACCGCATTCCGGAGCCGGTGACCGTCGCCGCGCACAGCCAGAAGCAGGTCGCCTTCCTCGAGCAACCCAATGTCCAGATTTCGATCGTCTATCGGCATCACCTCGATCCGGACGGGTCGGTCGAGGCCGATCCCGCGCAGCGCGTCCTCGTCACCCGCAACCGGCGCGAGGAAGGGCTCGGCCTGCCGCTGCCCGCCGGCGGCGTGCAGCTCTTTACCGAGCGGCAGGGGCGGCCGATCCTGATGGGTGAAGGCTCCCTCAGGGACCGCGCCATCGGCGAGGATGTCGAGATCGAGGCCGGCGAAGCCCCGGGCGTGCTCGCGGTGATCGAGGAGGACGACTCGGCCGGCAAGGAGGACAGCTACCGCCTCACCGTGACCAACGACCAGGCCGCGCCGGTCCGCTACGAGATGGAATTCACGCCGGACGAGGGCGACGAAGTCCGTCCCCGCGGCACCCGGCTCGGCCGGCGCAACGGCCATCCCCTCTGGGCGGTGACCATCCCCGCAAATGGCAGCGCGACTTTGCGCTACCGGCTCCGCCACCATGACGAGGAAAGCTGAGCCGATGCGCCGCTTGCTTGCCCTCATCCTCGCATTTCTCCCGGCGCCCGCCTTGGCGCAGGGGATCGCGACCTCGCCCCGCCCCGACCGGGTCGCGGTCACCGTCTATCGCGATCCGAACCGGCCGGCGGCACAGGCGCCGAACCTGCAATGGCTGAACGGCGTCGCCCTGATCAGCGAGACGAGGCGGGTCACCATCCCGGCCGGCACCACGGACATCCGCTTCGAGGGCGTCGCCGGCGGCATCATCCCGCAAAGCGCGATCGTCACCGGCCTGCCCGAGGGCTTCATCGAGCGCAACCGCGACGCCTATCTGCTCTCCCCCGCGACCCTGCTGGACCGCTCGCTCGGCCGCCGCGTCCATCTCCGGCGCACCTCGCGCGCCACCGGTCAGGTCCGCGAGCAGGAGGCGATCATCCGCTCCGGCGCCTCCGGGGCGGTGGTGCTCGAGACGGAAGGCGGCTTCGAGGCCTTGCGCTGCACCGGCCTCGACGAGACCCTCCGCTACGACCGGGTGCCGCCCGGCCTCTCCGCCCGGCCGACCCTCTCCGTTCGCGCCCGCGCCACCCGGCCGGTCACCGCCACCGTCACCCTTTCCTATCTGGCCTCGGGCTTCGACTGGCAGGCCGATTATGTCGCGCATCTGTCACCCGACGGCAGCCTCGGGCTGTTCGCCTGGCTGACCTTGGCGAACAGCGACGAGACCGGCTTCGCCAACGCCAATACCCAGGCGGTCGCAGGCCGGATCCGCCGCCGCGACCTGCCGCGGCAGCCGTCCGAGGGTGGGCCGCTCAATATCAGTTGCTGGCCGCAGGACACGACCAGCGACATCCCGCTCGAAGTGTGGGAGCGCATGGTGCAGGAGCGGGACGAGGACGGAGAGGATTTCGCGGTCACCGCCGGTCGGGTGGCGATGCCGATGGCGATGGCGCCGATGGAGGCGCCCTCGCCGCCGCCGCCGGCCTTGCAGGCGCAGCAGGAGGACCTCGGCGACCTCAAGCTCTACCGCATTCCCGAGGCGGTCACGGTGGCGGCGCGCAGCCAGAAGCAGGTCGCCCTGCTGCAACAGCCGCGAGTCCAGATCCGGGCCGTCTATCGCCAGCGTTTCTATCCCGTCGGCCAGCGGCTGGAGGGGCAGGCGAGCCGGATCTTCGTCACCCGCAACCGCCGCGAGGACGGGCTCGGTTTGCCGCTGCCCGCCGGCCGGCTGATGCTGTTCGACGAAACCGGCGGGCGGCAGGTGCTGGTCGGCCAGGCGGTGGTCCGGGATTTCGCGGTCAACGAGGATGTCGAGATCGATTTCGGCACGGTGCCGAGCATCGTGTCCGTGCAGACGCCCATCGTCCGGGGCACCGACCGCAGCGAATTCGAGGTCGTCGTCACCAACGACCGCTCCGAACCGGTCGCCTATGAGCTGGAGATCGGCGCCCAGCCTTCGCAGGTGCGGAGCGAAACCCGCCTCGGCCGGCGCAACGGCATGGCGCTGTGGACGGCGACCGTCCCCGCCAATGGCAGCGCGACCCTGCGCTATCGCATCGTCCGGCCGTGAGGGCGGCGCTCGCGCTCCTCATCTGCGCCCTGCTGGCGGCACTCCCCGCGGCGGCGCAGACCGTGGTGACCTCGTCGGGGCCGGAGCGGGTGGCGGTCACGCTCTATCGGGATCCGGGCCGCGCGCCCGGGCAGGCGCCCAATTTCTCCTGGCTCGAAGGCTTCGCTTTGGTCACCGAGACCCGGACCGTGACCCTGCCGGCCGGCGCGGCGGAGATCCGCTTCGAAGGCGTGGCCGGCGGGATCGTGCCGCAGAGCGCGATCGTGACCGGCTTCCCGGACGGCATCGTCGAGCGCAACCGCGACGCTTTTCTGCTCTCGCCCGCGACTTTGCTCGACCGCTCGCTCGGCCAGCGGGTCAGCATCCGCCGGACCTCGCTCGCCACGGGCAGGATCAGCGAAAGCGAGGCGGTGATCCGCAGCGGCGCCGACGGCGCGGTGGTGCTGCAGACCCGGGACGGCAACGAGGCGCTGCGCTGCACCGGCCTGACCGAGACTTTGGTCTACGATTCGCTCCCCGGCGGGCTTTCCGCGCGGCCGACGCTCTCCGTGCGGACCCGCGCCAGCCGATCGGTCACCGCCACGGTCACGCTCGCCTATCTCGCCTCGGGCTTCGACTGGCAGGCCAATTATGTGGCCAATCTTTCCGCCGACGGGAGCACGGTCGACCTGCTCGCCTGGCTGACGCTGGCGAGCAGCGACGAGACCAGCTTCGTCAATGCCAGCACGCAGGCGGTGGCCGGTCGGCTGAACCGGGAAGCGGTCGAGCAGCAGGAGCGCGAGGGTGGGCCGCTCCGGCTGCAATGCTGGCCGGCGGCAACGACCAGCGACATCCCGCTCGAGCAGCTGGAGCGCATGGCGATGGGCCGGGGCAACGCGCTTCGCAATCGCCAGGAAGAGATCGTCGTGACCGGCAGCCGCATCCCGGCGCGCGGGATGCTGGATTCGGCCTCCCCGATCACCGTGGTCAACGCGGCCGAGCTCGAGGCGCTTGGCGATCTCAAGCTCTACCGCATCCCGGAGCCGGTCACGCTGGCGGCGCGAAGCCAGAAGCAGGTCGCCTTCATGAACCGCCAGCAGGTCCACATCCGCTTCGCCTACCGGCAGGGCTTCGCTGCCGGCAACGCCTTCGGCAGCGGACCGGGGGCGCCGGTGCGCTTCCTGTTGACCCGCAATCGGGAGACGGAAGGCCTGGGCGAACCCTTGCCGGCCGGGCAGATCGTCCTGTTCGGCGAAGGGCCGGATCGGCCGATCCTGCTCGGCGAGGGCGTGCTGCCCGATCGCGCGGTCGGCGAGGATGTCGAGATCGCGCTTGGTCCCTCGCCCGGCGTGCGCACCGCCTTTCGCCTGCTCGGCCGGCGCGGCCGCAACGGCCAGTTCGAGCTGGTCGTGACCAATGATCGCCCGCAGCCGGTCGCGTTCGAGGGCGAGCTCTATTTCAGCGACGTCCGGGCGAACGCGCGGCTCGGGCGGCGGAACGGCCGTCCGCTGTGGAGCGTGACGGTGCCCGCCAATGGCCGCGCGGTGCTCTGCTTCCGCGCCCCGGTGCCGGACCATTATCGGGCCGAGGCGATTTCGGGCACGGGCGGCAGCTGCGTTCGCTGACCAGTCTTCCCTCATATCGTCAAAGTCAAAGCGCAGGAAATCCATTGCACACGCATGCGTAACGACTTTTATTGGGGTGCGCGATTCGTGGAGTCGCCCGCGTTCAACTGCTGGGGAGGGAGCAAATGTCGGATATGTCTTCTATGCCGATTGGGACCGCTGTCGTGAGCTGGCAGGACAGCAGCGGCCTTCACATCCGCGTCTATTCGACGGACGGCTATAATGTGATCGAGCGTTGCATCGATACGGGCGGCTCGGGCTGGACCACCGGCGCCTTCAGCGCCCAGGGCGGCGACGTCTCGGCGACCTGCTGGCAGGACAGCGCCGGCGTCCATATCCGCGTCTATTGCACGTTCGAGGACGGCACCACCGAATGGTGCAACGATCCGGGCGCCGGCTGGCAGAAGGGCAGCTACACGGTGTCCTGACGCTTCACCGGCCGCGGCTGGTGATTCTCGTCGAGCGCCACGAAGGTGAAGAGGCCCTCGGTCACCTTCACCTCCTGGCGGCCTCGGTCGCGCGTGGCGACCACCTCGATCCGGATCGCGATCGAGGTCCGGCCGATCCGCTCGACCTCGGCATAGACCGAGATCAGGTCGTGCAGCAGGATCGGGGCGATGAACTCCATCGCGTCGATCGCCACCGTCGCGACCGGCCCGTCCGCCTCGCGCGCGGCGATGATGCCGGCGGCGATGTCCATCTGGCTGAGCACCCAGCCGCCGAAAATATGGCCGTTGGAATTGATGTCGCCGGGGCGGGGGACCACCCGCAGGATCGGGGCGCCGCGTTCTTTGGTCATCTCTCCGTCTCGTCCTCTTCGCCGGGCCGTCCGGCCTCGTCGTCCATGCCGGTCCGGCTGGACAGGAAGATCAGGCCCATCAGTCCTGTGCCGACCAGCACGGTGAGGCCGACGCCCAAGATGGTCGCGATCGTCATGTGCACCGGCACCGGCTCGCCGAAGCTCTTCAGCCAGATCAAGGCGAGCAGCACCGCGACCAAGGCCGCCAGCGCCATCCACTTCATGATCTGCCGGTAGCGCGCCCAGGCGAGGGCCGGCCGCTCATGGGCCGGCGGCCGCGCGGCCGGGCGTCTCTGCGGAACGGGATCATGCCGGGGCATGGCTTCCATTTGGAGGCCGCCTGTGGGATCATCAAGGGCCCAGATCGCGTTACGACTCCGCGCTGACGGCGAAGGGAGAGACGAGATGACCATCGCGGCGATTCTCCAGGGCAAGGGCAGTGAGGTCCTGACCGTCGACTGCGCCACCTCGGTGCGCGACGCGGTGACCTTGCTGGCGGAACGGAAGATCGGCGCCGTTCCCGTGCTCCGCGCCGGCCAGGTCGCCGGGATCATGTCGGAGCGCGACATCATCTATTGCCTGAAGAGCGACGGCGCGGCGGTGCTGGACTG